>Ga0172380_10000102_pt1 | contig 181387 bp, 174 predicted proteins | sample Leawe162metaG_FD_119747 | JGI IMG/M metagenome (GOLD analysis project Ga0172380, IMG submission 119747) | Leachate microbial communities from a municipal landfill in Southern Ontario, Canada - Leachate well 162 metaG | ecosystem: Engineered > Solid waste > Landfill > Unclassified | place... | reverse complement strand
CTCCATAAGCAAGAAGGCCCCCGATATCGGGGGCCTTCTTGCTGGCGTCGGTGCTGCACTTTTGCTCCGGAAATCTGCTGCACATTCTCTCCGGCGTTGACAAGGACAACAAGCCGGGTAACAAAAAAGGGGCCGAGACGCCCCTTCTTCGTGCAGTCGAATGCGCCGCTTATTTAGCGGGCATTCCCGCGCTGCTGGCTGGATCGGACATCCACCGGGGTGGGCGTCAACGCATTGAGCACAGCAACAACGAGGGCCTTCATAACATCACCTTTGTTCAGCTAACCGGCCTGCGTCAGTGCCTGCCAGTTCCCGGGATAAAGCCCCCGGGCCGCTTCATTCTACACTGTAGATATATATGATGCAGTGCACTTCCGCCAGTGCGGCGTTTGGCTGCCGGTCATGCGCGGTACGCAGAGCACCTGACGCTGTTCTCTAAGTTATTAATTTTGTTAATTAATGCTGGTGTTAATGGAAATAAAAAAGGAAGGAAGCGTTGGCTCCCTTCCTCGATTTAGCGTCTTTCAAGCGTGGGCTTCAAATGCGTATTATTTCGCAGTTGCGTTATATGCGACTCTCTGGATGAGTTGCATCGACAGCGAGCTTGCGCTCGGAGCACAGCGGAACACGGCCGAACCTTCGAGCGTGTCGACGCTGCCCGATGCGCCTTCGCCGATCGTCAGATTGACGCGCACGGGCTCAGAAAATGATTTCTCGTCGCCCGAGTAGGCATCCGACAGCATCAGCGTCAACCGGCAGGCATGATCGTCGCTCGTGTAATAACCAACAGCGCGCTTCGATCCGACTGCGAACGTGATGCCCTTTAGCGGTTTGACATGATAGGCAGCCGGCTCACCTGCCGATGCTCCTGCGGCTCCGGAGAGCATGGCCAAACCAGAAATGATCGCAACACTTGCGAGTTTCGCGAAAGTCGTCATGACAGGATCTCCACTGTCCAAGAACGTCGAGTTCAAACCCGCGCACAATTGTCTGGGCGTGACGTCGGCGTTGACCAAGAGATAAGCCTCTGGCCGGCAGTAGAAAATCTACATTATTGCAACGCGGTAATGCCGATTGTGCAGCGCGGAACGGTCACAGTCCAAACGGGTAGGACAAAAGCGTCACAGCCATTGCGGGTAGTCGCACATCAATGCCGGGCATTCGAAACGTCGAGGAGTTCGCCCATGATCACGTTCTGTCGTCTTCTTCCTTTTTGCGCCGTTTTCATTCTGGCCGGGCCAGCGATGGCCGACGAGGTCAAATCCGCCGACCACACGCAGATGGATCACTCAGGGATGGACATGGGCGATGCCTCCGCAGAGGCGCCCGCGTCCCAGGCGTTCAAGGCCGCGAGTCAAAAGATGCACGAGAACATGACAACATCGCTCACCGGCGACGCCGACGTCGATTTCGTGAAGGGCATGATCCCGCATCATCAAGGCGCGATCGACATGGCCAGGATCGAGCTTCAGTACGGTAAGGATCCTGCGATCCGGAAACTTGCGGAAGGCGTGATCAATGCCCAGGAAGCCGAGATCGCCGAGATGACCACCTGGCTCGCGAAACATCAACGGAATTAGCGATTTCGAGCCCTTCTGATAGCTGCCGTGGATGGCCGCCTGCGCGGCCATGACGTCGTGGGTGATCGTCTCGTCTGGGTCGGCTAGGCGGCCATGACGCGGGAAAAACGGCAAACGTAGCGGGCGACGCCTAGAGCCTTTCCGATTTTGATGGAATCGCGGAAAGGCTCCAGTTCTTTGTTTTGTCGTGCTTCCGACTGGAAAACCGGGCCCCACTTTTCCGGAAGCACTCCAGTCCGGCTTGCGACCAAGACGAGGCGAAGGCGGAGGGTAAAGAACCGGTCTCGCGCCTGAAATAGCCCTCATTTTTCGTCATGGCCGCCTGCGCGGCCATTCACGGTTCCGCGTCCGCTTCTTCTCAGGCGACCCGGCTCCTGAAATCCGCATCTGATTGTCGTAGATGGCCGCCTGCGCGGCCATGACGGCAGGTGGGCCGTTTCCGCAAACGCCATTCACGGGCAAGAACGCAGCACTACCCCGCTATCCTGAGCCGGAAGCCAGGATCGCGCGGTGATAACGATGCCTCGACCTTCCTTCTAACGTCATGGCCGCGCAGGCGGCCATCCACGCGACGCGCATCCGCTGACCCTCGGATATCTTGGCTCGTGAGATCCGCATCCTGACTCCCGAAACTGGCCGCCTGCGCGGACATGACGGGAGAAAGAACGACGATAGCCGGGCTTTCAACCGGCATCAAAATCGGGCTTATGCAAGCGCGATCCATCGGCACCCGCGCCGGGCGGCCGGCCCCCCCCCCGTAGGGCGGTCGTCCGGCGCCAGCAAAAAAGAGCGACGTTTGGCCGTTGGGGGCTCCAGTCCGGAAGGGCGACAAACGACGCCCAAGCCCATATAAGCGGACCCAATTCCAGCGCCCAACGAGATCCCGATGACAGAGACGACGACGCGAAAGATTACGCCCGAGATCGTTGCCGAGCACGGGCTCAAACCCGACGAATACGAGCGGCTGCTCGAAATCCTCGGCCGCGAGCCGTCGATCTGCGAGCTTGGCATTTTCTCGGTCATGTGGAGCGAGCACTGCTCGTACAAATCCTCGCGCGTATGGCTCAAGACGCTGCCGACGTCCGGCGCCAAGGTCATCCAGGGTCCGGGCGAGAACGCGGGTGTCGTCGATATTGGCGACGGCGACGCGGTCATCTTCAAGATGGAGAGCCACAACCATCCGTCCTACATCGAGCCGTTCCAGGGCGCGGCGACCGGCGTCGGCGGCATCATGCGCGACGTGTTCACCATGGGTGCGCGGCCCGTCGCCAACCTGAACGCGCTGCGCTTCGGCGCGCCGGATCATCCGAAGACCCGCCACCTCGTTTCCGGTGTCGTAGCGGGCATCGCACACTACGGCAACTGCACCGGCGTTCCGACGATCGGCGGCGAGACGAATTTCGACACGGGCTACGACAACAACATCCTCGTCAACGCGATGTGTGTCGGCCTCGCGAAGACGGACAAGATTTTCTATTCGGCGGCGAAGGGCGTCGGGCTACCTGTCGTCTACGTCGGCTCGAAGACGGGGCGCGACGGCATCCACGGCGCGACGATGGCGTCGGCCGAGTTCGATGAGAAATCGGACGAAAAACGCCCGACCGTGCAGGTCGGCGATCCGTTCACCGAAAAGCTGCTGATCGAAGCCTGCCTCGAACTGATGGCGACGGACTCGATCATCGCCATCCAGGACATGGGCGCGGCGGGTCTCACCTCGTCGACCTCGGAGATGGCGGACAAGGGCGGCGTCGGCATCGAACTCGATCTCGATCTCGTACCCCAGCGCGAAACCGGCATGACGGCTTACGAGATGATGCTCTCGGAAAGCCAGGAACGCATGCTGATGATCCTGAAGCCGGAGCGCGAAGCGGACGCGAAAGCGATCTTCGCGAAATGGGGCCTCGACTTCGCCGTCATCGGGCACACGACCGACACGCAGCGGATGATCATCAAGCACCAGGGCCACGTCGAAGCCGATCTGCCGGTGCCGGTGCTCGCGAACTCCGCGCCGATGTATGAGCGGCCTTACGTCGAGCCGAAAAAGCCCGCGAAGATCTTGCCCGAATGGGTGCCGGCTCCGAACGCGATCCTCGGTACGCTGAAAGAGTTGATGAGCGGACATCATCTCGCGTCGCGCCGCTGGATCTGGGAACAATACGATCACATGGTGATGGGCGACACCGTCGGTCGCCCCGGCGGCGACGCGGGCGTCGTGCGCGTGCACGGCACGCAGAAAGCGCTTGCCGTCGCCTGCGATGTGACGCCTCGCTACGTCACTGCCGATCCTGAAGAAGGCACGAAGCAGGCCGTCGTCGAAACGTGGCGCAATCTGACGGCGACGGGCGCCGATCCGCTTGCCATCACCGACAACATGAATTTCGCCAATCCGGAGCGGCCCGAAATTATGGGTCAGTTCGTCGCCAGCGTGCGCGGAATGGGCGAAGCCTGCCGCGTGCTCGACTATCCGGTCGTGTCGGGCAACGTCTCGCTCTACAACGAGACGAACGGCGTCGGCATTCCGCCGACACCCGCCATCGGCGGCGTCGGGCTCATTCCTGATGTGTCGAAGCTCGCCGACATTCGCCTGAAGACCGAAGGCAACGTGCTGATCGTCATCGGCCGCGAGGAAGGCCATCTCGGCCAATCGCTCTACCAGCAGCACGCGACGGGCAAGTTCGAAGGCGCGCCACCGCCGGTCGATCTCGAAGCCGAGGTCAAGGCCGGGCGTCTCATTCGCGCGCTGATCCGCGAGGGTCGCGCGCTCGCCGTGCACGATTGCGCCGATGGCGGGCTGCTCGTCGCGATCGCCGAAATGGCGCTTGCGGGTGGCAAGAACAGCTTGTCGCGTGACGCGTCCGGCATGGGCGTTGAGCTTTACGCCTACGAGGGCAAGCTGCCGCCGCACGCCGTCTGGTTTGGCGAGGATCAGGGCCGCTACGTCGTCGAGGTGACACCGCAGAAAGCCGAAGAAGTGCTGGAGCGCGCGCGCCTGCTCGAGCTTCCGGCGCGCATCGTCGGCCGCGTCGGCGGCGACGCAATCGGCCTCACGGGCGAGACGGCGCTGCCGCTGCCGGAGCTTCGTACCGCGAATGAGGGATTTTTGCCGGGGTTGATGGGCGGGTGATGGAGCTACGCTGCATCATCCTGTTTGAAAAATTCATCGGCTATTGCAAATTCGACTGAAAGAAGCCCGTGCGCATAGTTGGGTATATTTGCGGGTCCCAACAACCGCTTTTCAACGAGATCGAGGATGCAAAATTCGCAATTTGCGTACTCGCCGACTTTGAGCTTTGACTGCATCATGTAGATACCCACACCGGCAGCAGTCGGCGTCAGCTTGACTCCCCTCGTGCACCACAATGCAATTACCTGCCGCTTTTTCTTATAGATTTGGCCGAATTCAGGTTTGAGGATAACTCCCAAATTTCCACTCGGCGATTCAAACAATCCTTCAGGCGGATGAAAAAAGCTGCCTTTGCGTTTTTCGAGCAAGCATCTGAAATTCTGAATAGCCTCAAGATTGCGCTCTCGCTCAGGCCCGGCGCTAAGCGCATCCATGCGCTTAGCCGCTTCCTCAAATGACCGACCCATAACCGTCAGATCACGGACAGCCCGTTTCACAGAGTGATAAAAATCGTGTCCTCCACCATCATCATATCTGCGGTAGCTTTTGGATTTTTCTTGAGTTGATTGCGCCAAGAGCTTCAGAAATGTCGTCAACTGTATTCGGTGCATGGCCGCCTCCGACGCCGAGAAGCGGCATCAAAACACTTGAACGAAAGCCACAAGTATAGGCGATTCGCGTCTAGCAGCAAAATGAATGGAGTGCTAATCGCCCTCCATGCACCGTATGGCTGGGCCAAGGGAAATAGAATGCAGCGTTTCGACTTTAAAATCATCATCGCCTTGGCTTTAGCTCTCGGCGGAATACTCCTTTCAAACCCATCCGCACTCGCACAAACTCAAGGATCGACCATGACCACCACATCGTCCGGCTTGCAATTCGAAGACACCGTCGTCGGCACGGGCGCTCAGCCCGCGGCCGGCCAGACCTGCATTATGCATTATACGGGCTGGCTCTATCAGGACGGCAAGAAGGGCGCGAAATTCGACTCCTCCGTCGATCGCGGGCAGCCGTTCGAATTTCCGCTCGGCATGGGGCGCGTGATCAAGGGCTGGGACGAAGGCGTCGCGTCGATGAAGATCGGCGGCAAACGTACATTGATCATTCCAGCCGCACTGGGATACGGCGCGCGCGGCGCGGGCAGCGTCATCCCGCCGAACGCGACGCTCTTGTTCGACGTCGAACTGCTCGGCGTGAAATAGCGCGTGCGATTGCTTCGAATTAAATGAATCGCGTTTTGCGACAAGAGGAAGCGAGCACATCGCTTCCTCTTGTCGAAGCCGCTAAAATCCCGGACTAAGTTCGACGTTGAGCTTGCGTCACTTACGCGCGCCGGGATTGTCCATCATTTCCTTGCTGGAAATTGAACCGCTGTCCGGCTTGGCATTCGGCATCGCCGTCATGCCTTTGGTATCGCTGTTTACGCCGGGCTGATTTTGCATCTGTTTTTCGGTGAGGCTGCCGGAATCCGGCTTTGCTGTCGCACTTGACGTGGTGCCGCCTATCGTACCGGGATGGTCGTTCATGGCTTTTGCCGTAATGCTGCCGTTGTCATCGGCAAATGCGATTGATGTCGACAGGACAAGCATCGTCGCTGCCAGAAATGGCTTCATCATGGAACGTCTCCGTATGAAATAAGTTGAATGTTGTCGGCGTGAGATAAAGAACCGCTCTGAACGGGGCGATCTCCCACTCACAAGGGTGTCTACGGCTGCTGCTTCGCGATCGTTTCACCACCGACGAAATTCATTCCAATCAAATCTGGCCAATCAAATCTGGCGATTAAATCTGAACCTCTTTCATTAACGCTCTTTGTGCGGATCAAGGCGCTGTCGCGCTTCGCACCTGTTCCCTCCGAAACAGCGCCCTCGGGCGAGAGCAAGCAGAACCGTCGGAACACCATAGAAGGATCGAGTCATGCGCCGAGTATCAATCATCGCATTCGCCATTTCGTGCTTTCTGCCGGTCGTGGCCGCGAGCGCGGCTTCCGCTGCCGATCCGACGGGCATCTGGATCAACGATACCGGCCGCGGCGCAATCGAGATCAAGGCGTGTGGCAACGCGCTGTGCGGCAACGTCGTGTGGGTAAAAGACACGACTGACGTAAAGGGCTGCGGCAAGCAGATTATCGGCAACGTGGTGCCGACCGGCGGCGGCCTCTGGGACAACGGCTGGATCTATTCGCCGGAGCGAGGCCGCAAATATAACGTTGAGCTGAAACCGCTCGCCAACGGCACGCTGCGTGTCACGGGCTACGCAGGCATGCGCTTCCTTTCGAAGACAATGATCTGGACGCGCGCGCCTGCCGACTTGCAGCTTTGCGGCGAGACGGACAAACAGATCGAAGCGAAGGCCGGGCAGCCCGTTGACGCAAAGCCCGATGCAAAGGCGGCCACGTCTGCTCAGGCGAAGCCGTCGTCCAATCCGCAGGTCGCGATTATCACACCGCCTGCACCGGCGCCCGCGCCCGCAGTCACGCCTGCGGACAAACCCGACGCAAAGCCTTCGGCGCGCGAGACCGCCTCACCGCAACCGGAAGCCAACGCGAACGAAGCCGCGAAGCCGAAAGGCGAGCCGCCTGCTGCCGCCTCGAAGGATGCAAAGCCCGACGTGTCGCAGAAAAACGAAGAGACGGCTTCAGCCGATGATGGTGCGTCATCCGAGCTCGGAGACAAGCTCAACGATCTCGGGCTCGGAAAAGTGTTCACGAAAACCAAATCGGGAAAATGCAAGCTCGATTTGCCGTGGGTCAAACTCACGCTCAATTGCGAGCAATAAAAGAGTCGAGGGCGTCCGGTTTTCCGTTCCCACGATGCAATGCGTCCGAGGCGCCTGCGTTCGCTCCTGTTCATCCAGCGTCAAATAAAAAAACGCGGTGGCAGAAACTCTGCCACCGCGTCAAATTCAGATCTGATCGCCCTTAGATAAGGTCGATCTCGGCCGGAAGGTACGAGGTAACTTCGAGGCCGACTTCCTGCTCGCGAACGGCAGGCTTTGTCCAGGTCTTCATGATGTCCTCCATCAGACTTCAGGAACGATACGCTCCCTGTCCTGGAATGTAGGGACTTCGATCGATAACGTCCAATCGCAATCGCGTGAGAATTTGATCAGAAAATCTTATCGCTGCTCTTGCCTCCACTGATGCGACACGGCATAGACTCGGCACTCGTGTCTAAAGCCAACAGCTATCTTCCGGAGACTGCGAATGCCTATGCCCGCCCCTGAGATCGAGCGGCTGATCAGAGCCCGATTTCCCGATGCCAGAATCGAACTGCGCGATCTTGCCGGTGACAATGACCATTGGGCCGCCCACGTCGTGTCGGCGGCGTTCAAGGGCAAAAGCCGCGTGCAGCAGCACCAGATGGTCTACGACGCGCTCGGCGGACGCATGGGAGACGTCCTCCACGCCCTGCAACTCACAACCGCAGCGACCGCGGATTGACTTAGCCGGGCGTCTCGCCCACATCTCGCTTCAAAGGGCGCCGAGATTGGCTGTCCCGAACCCATTAGGAATCTAACGCCATGGCCTCTGACCCCGTCCAGCAGAAAATCACCGATACGATCACCAGCAACGATGTCGTGCTGTTCATGAAAGGTTCGAAGCAGGCTCCGCAGTGCGGGTTTTCCGCGACGGCCGTGAAAATTCTCGAGCACCTCGGCGTTCCGTTCAAGGACGTGAATGTGCTCGACGATCAGGGCATTCGCGACGGCATCAAGTCATTCTCCAACTGGCCGACCATTCCGCAGCTTTACGTCAAGGGCGAATTCGTCGGCGGCTGCGATATCATGCGCGAGATGTATTCGGCCGGCGAGCTGCACGACCTGATTTGCTCCAAAGGCATTCCGCACGCGCACCATCACGCCTGAGACTTCAAGCGTCCGGCGCAAAAAATTAAGGCGGGCCGCTTAGCGGTCCGCCTTTTTTGTTGGCCAATTTTTTAGTTGCTTACGCGTGCGGCGGAGCGGCGATCACGGGCGCGGCTTTTGCCTTGCGTGATCGGCGCCATTCCTCGAAGCGCTGGATGACCACGAACATCGACGGCACGAAGATCACTGCGAGGCAGGTCGAGGCGATCATGCCGCTGAAGACGGTGATGCCGATCGACTTCCGCGCCGATGCGCCTGCGCCCGTCGCGAAGACCAGCGGCGCAACGCCCAGGATGAACGCGAAGGACGTCATCAGGATCGGCCGGAACCGCGCCCTCGCCGCCTCGACGGCGGAGTCCATGATGGACTTGCCTTCGGCGCGAAGTTCGCGCGCGACTTCGACGATCAGAATGGCGTTCTTGGCCGACAACGCGATAAGCAGCACGAGGCCGATCTGGACGTAGAGGTTGTTGTCGATGCGCAGGCCGAGCATGACGGCGACAGGGCCGATCAGCGACAGCGGCACTGCAAACAGCACCGCGAGCGGCGTGTACCAGCTCTCATATTGCCCGGCGAGCACGAGGTAGACGAGCAGCATCGCCAGCGCGAAGACGTAATAGATCTGGCCGCCGACGAGCTGTTCCTGGAACGACAGCGCCGTCCAGGACGAGCCGACGCCCGGCGGCAGCGTCTTCGCCGCGATCTCATCCATCAGCCGCATCGTGTCGCCGGAGGAGAAGCCTTTCGCCGGGACGCCGACGATCGTGGCCGAGGGGTAGAGGTTATAAAGGCTGATCAGCGACGGCCCGACGATCGGCGTGATCGTCAGCACGGTGCCGAGCGGAATCATGTCGCCATTCTGGTTACGCACCTTGAGGTTCAGAACCTCGTCCGGCGTCATGCGGAAACCGGCATCGCCCTGAACGTAGATCTGGAAGACGCGGCCGAACTTGTTGAACTGATCGACGTAGCTCGAGCCGAGATAGGTCGCGAGCGTCTGGAAGACTTGGTCGGTCGTCAGCAGCAGCGTCTGCACCTTCTCGCGGTCGATCGTGACCCTGTATTGCGGGGCCGCGGCGCGGAAGGGCGTCGAAGCGCGCTGAATGGCGGACTGCGTGCTCGCCGCGTGGACCACGGCATTGGTCGAATTTTCGAGCTTGCTGAGATCGAAGCTGCCATCGCGCAACTCGATCTGCATCGTGAACCCGCCGGCGTTGCCGATGCCTTGGATGGGCGGCGGCGGCAGCACCATGACGCTGCCATCGGTGACGGCCTTCATCTTGGCGTTGAGGCCGGTATAGAGCGACAGCAGGTCTTCACCCTTGCCGCGTTCGGCCCAGTCCTTGAGCATGATGTAGGCGACGCCCGCGTTGGCGAGCGAGGCGCTATTGTCGAGCGGAGAGATGCCCGCGATCGTGATCACGCGCTCGACGCCCGGAACGGCGCGCGCGATTTTCTCCACCTGCTCCAGCGATTTTTGCGTGCGGCCGAGCGAAGCGCCATCAGGCAGCTGCACGGCGGCGAGCAGATAGCCTTGATCCTCGATGGGCAGGAAGCCCGTCGCGACGCGCGTCATGCCATAGATCGAACCGCCGATGATGGCGGCGGCGATGAGCGCCATCAGCCCGCTATGATGGACCATCCTACTGATGAGTCGCGTGTACCGCCCTTCGAGACGTTCGTAGACGGCATTGAAGCCGCGATAGAAAAAGTTCCGCTTTTCGGGCGGCACAGGGCGGCGCAGCCACAGCGCGCACTGCGTCGGCTTCAGCGTCGCGGCATTAATGGCGCTGATCAACGCCGTCGCTGCGATGACGAGCGCAAACTGCGCGTACATCTGGCCTGTCAGCCCTGGCAGGAACGACGCCGGGAGGAACACCGCCATCAGCACCAGCGTGATGCCGATGATCGGCCCCATCAAGGCATTCATCGCGGCGATCGAGGCATCGTGCCCCGACATGCCCTTTTCGATATTGTGCGCCGCGCCTTCGACGACAACAATCGCGTCGTCGACGACGATGCCGATGGCGAGCACGATCGCGAACAGGGTTGAAAGGTTGATCGAGAAGCCCATCGCCGCCATCGCCGCGAAAGCGCCGATGATCGTCACCGGCACGGTCGTCGCGGGCACAAGCATGGCGCGCCAGTCCTGCAGGAACACCAGGATGACGATCAGTACCAGGATCGCGGCTTCAAACAGCGTCTTGTAGACTTCGTTGATGGCCTGCTGCACGAAGATGGTCGTGTCGAAGGGGATCGAATAGGCGACGCCCTCCGGAAACTCCTTCGCCAGCGTCTGCATTTTCTTGGAGACTTCCTTGGCGACGTCGAGCGCGTTTGCGCCCGGCGTCTGGAAGATCGCGAGACCGGCTGCCTGCTGGCCGTTGAGATTGAAGATCTGCGCGTAGGTTTGCGCGCCGAGCTCGACGCGGCCGACATCGCGCAATCGCGTCAGGTCGCCGTTCGTGCCTGTCTTGACGATGACGTTGGCGAATTGGCTGGCATCGTCGAAGCGGCTCGAAACGTCGAGCGTATATTGAAACGATTGATCGCCCGCCACGGGCGGCATGCCGATCTGTCCGGCGGTGACCTGCTCGCTCTGCTGTTGCAGCGCATTGATGACGTCCTGCGCGTTAAGACTGCGCGCCTGCATTTTCTCCGGATCAAGCCAGACGCGCATCGAATATTGCCCGGCGCCGAAGACGTTGACGTTGCCGACGCCGGGCAAGCGCGCGATTTCGTCTTTCAGGCGGATGGTTGCGTAGTTGCTAAGATAAAGGCTGTCGAACTTATTGTTCGGCGAGGTCAGCGTCACGATCTGCAGGATCGATGTGGACTTCTTCTGAACGACGACGCCCTGAACCTGCACCGATTGCGGCAGCGACGCCATCGCCGCCGAAACGCGGTTCTGCACGAGAATTTGCGCGTTGTTCAGGTCCGTGCCGATATCGAACGTGACCGTCAGCGTATAGGTCCCGTCGGATGCCGAGTACGATTGCATGTAGATCATGTTCTCGACGCCGTTCACCTGCTGCTCGATCGGCAGCGCGACGGTGTCGATGACGGTGCGGGCATTGGCGCCGGGATAGCGCGTCGTAACCTGGACGGTCGGCGGGACGACGTTGGGATACTGCGAGACCGGCAGGCGGAGGACGGATACGGCGCCAATGACGACCATCAAAATCGCGATGACGTTCGCGAGGACGGGACGCTCGATGAAAAATTTCGAGATCATGGCGCGGTTTCCGCTGGCGGCGCGATCGTCTTGGCGACAGGATCGATCTTCTGGCCGGGGATGACCGACATCAGGCCTGAAATGACGACACGGTCGTCGGGCTCCAAGCCCTTGTCGATAACGCGAAGATCACCGACCTGCTGGCCGAGCACGACCTTGCGCTGCTCGAGTTCGTTATCCTTGTTGGCGACGAGGACGTAACGGCCGCTTTGGTCGCTGCCGACGACGCGGTCGGGTACGAGCAGCATGTTCGGCTGTTCAGCCCTCGGAACGCGCACGCGCACGAAATAACCGGGCAGCAGCGAACGGTTTTCGTTCGGCAGCACGCCGCGCACCAGGAGCGTGCCGGTCGCCGCCGTAATCGTCGGGGCGGCATAATCGAGCGTTCCCCTGTGCGGATAGCCCTGCTCGCTCTGCAAGCCGACCTCGACGAGGATTTTTTTCAGATCGTCGCGCGTCAAGCCCTGGGCGCGCATGCTCGAGCGGATGTCCTGAACGTCGGTCTCGCTGACGGCGAAGTTCACGTAAATCGGGTCGAGTTGAACGATGGTCGCGAGCGTCGTCGGGCTCCCGGCGCCGACCAACTGGCCGAGCGACACGTCACGCGCGGTTACGATGCCGTCGAAGGGCGCTTTGACTTCCGTGTAGCTGAGGTTGAGCTTGGCCTGCTCGATATCGACCTCGGACTGGGTCTGCTTGGCGATGGCGGCATCCTTAGCGGCCGTCGACTGATCGAGTGTCGCCTGGCTCGCGATATTCTTCGCAGCAAGATCAACCTGGCGCTTGTAGTCGGCTTCCGCCTTCTTCGTGTCGGCCTGCGCGCTCGACTGGCCCGCCTCGGCCTGCTCCAGCGAAAGCTGATACGGCTTCTGCTCGATGACAAACAGCACGTCTCCGGCTTTCACCGGATCGCCGTCGTTGTATTTGATCGCCTGAATGAAGCCCTGGACGCGGGCGACGAGCGTGGTCGTATTCACCGCCGCCGTGTTGCCCGTCGCTTCGAGATAACGGGTGACGGTTTTCTTCAGCGGCTGCGCGACTTCGATTTTGGGCGGCGGCGGCGGCACGAACGTATTCTTCTCGCCGCAAGCGGTGAGCGTCAGGGCAAATGCCAATCCGCACGCCGCTAGAATTCCTGTTTTCGACCGGAAGAGCCTAGACATCGCCAGCTTCCGAGTCACACCAGCGCCTGCCGACGCCCGTGGTTGAGTAGCGCCACCCATTGAGAGCCTGCCCGTGTTTATGCGCGAATTGAGCCGTGCCGTGACAATCGCAAGTTATGTCATTTCCGAGATATCGCATAGGCCGCGCCTTGGCGTATCCCGAAAACCACCCGCGCGAATCCCCTCGCGCACTGGCGAAGAAGAAACAGGTCAGAGGTGAATATTCCGTAGCCGCCGCAAGACATTAAATTGACGAACGAAGCACTGGCGTGCGCGTGCATCTACATTTGGCCGGGGCCGGCCGCGAATGTATGGCTGACGTTGGGGTCGCCCTTGAAGGCGTAGTTCATCTCGGCGGGAGGCTCCGTCTGTCCGCGCCTGCCGCTGTAGGGACCCCAATCGCCGCCGCTTGCGGTCTTGTAAGCGGGCCGCGCGCCGGCGTTCCCCGTCGCGCTCAGAGTTGCAGTAGCCGATCGCGCATTGGACGATCCGGTCCATATTGCGCCCTGGGGCGGCAATGGTTCGTTGGAGCAGCCGGCAAGGACAAGCGCCGCACACGCGAGCAGCGATAGATATCCGCGCCTCGGCGCTTGGGGGCGGTGTCGTTCGATATGGATCGCTGCGGAAATCACCCGTCGCCACCCTCGCAAATTCCAGACCCCTATAGCGGACTTCGGGCTCAAGGTGGAAGCGAAGATGCACGCAAAATCCGCGCCCGAAAGATTTTTGATTGCGGCCCTCCGTCTGATCCAAATGTTTGCCGGGTTGCAGCGACGCCGTCCTAATTTATGCTCATTGCCGATGTTGCCTTGGGATGGTGCATCCTAGGGTGGTGCGATTTGGGCAGAACCAGCCATGAAGCTTAGCGGACGGCGGTTTTTTCTGTCGCTTACGATCCTGGCCGCGAGCGTCTGCCTCGCCCTCGGGATCACTCTGCCGATCCTGAAGCTCACGAGCTTTACGTTCTGGACGACGGAGCATTCGCTGATCTCGACGGTGCAGGTTCTGCTCCGCGACGGGCAGACGTTTCTCGGCCTGATCGTCGTCGTATTCTCGATCCTGCTGCCAATCACCAAACTTCTATATTTGCTGCTCGTCTCGACGCTGCCGCCCGTCGAGATCGTGCGCCACCATCAACGGCTCCGAGCGCTCGAATGGCTCGGCAAATGGTCGATGCATGACGTGCTCGTGCTGGCATTGACGATCTTCTTCATCAAGAGCCAGGGCGTCTACGACGCGTCGAGCCTCAACGGCGTTTACTTCTTCACGGCGGCCGTCGTGCTGATGATCCTGTCGTATGCCTGGATCAGGACCGACGGCATGGCGGCGGCGCCCGAACTCGTGCCCGTTTTGCCTGAACCGGACGTCGGACCGGCCCAGCGCTCGCACGGCTGGCGGAATTTCGCGTTGAGCTTTCTGATCATTCTCGCGACCGTCTTTTTCGCGCTCGGCATCATCATGCCGACGATCCGCTTCACGACGATCTATGTTTGGACGAACGAGCATTCCATCCTGACGATCATGTTCGCGCTGTTCGAGAACGAGGAATATTTTCTCGCGGGCGTCGTGTTCGCCGTCTCGGTGTTCTTTCCGTTTCTCAAGCTATTCTACTTGCTGACGCTGATCACGTCGCACGACATGCCGGCGGACTTCCGCAAGCGCTCGATCGCGACGATGGAGTGGCTCGGGCGCTATTCGATGACCGACGTGATGGTGCTGGCGTTGATGATCTTCTATGTCAACTCGTCGGGCTACACGGAAGCGACGGTGTTGCCGGGCGTCTATTTCTTCGCGGCGTCGGCGCTGATGACGATGCTCGCCTACGGCTGGGCGAACGTCGATCGGCCGACGCTGCGGCGGCCAGTCGGCAGCGGTCCCGCGATCTCGCCCGATCCCGGCATCGCCATCGCGCGCGATCGTGGCCCTCGGCGACGACGACCCGCGTGAAAAGCAAAAAGGCCGCCTTTGAAGCGGCCTTTTCATATCGAGAGACCAGTCGCGCGGAAGCCGCGCGCGCCGTCAGATCGTGTGGATGTCGCGATCCTTGGTTTCCGGAATGAACAGGAAACCAATGACGGCCGTCGCCGCCGCGACCACGATCGGATACCAGAGGCCGTAATAGATATCGCCCGTGGCGGCCACCATCGCGAATGCGGTAGCGGGCAGCAGTCCTCCGAACCATCCGTTGCCGATGTGATAGGGCAGCGACATCGAGGTGTAGCGGATCTTGGTCGGGAACAGTTCGACGAGCGCCGCCGCGATCGGGCCGTACACCATGGTGACATAGAGCACCAGAATGAAGAGAATGCCGACGACGGTTGCCGCCTGGCTGCGGAAGATGTCGAAGGGATGCGCCAACTTCACGATGCCCGGATCGCCCGCCTTCGGATACCCGGCGTCGTTGATTGCCTGGCTGCCGATGGTGACCTTATCCTTCGGGTCGCCAACGGCCTTCTCGACATCGGCGGCAGGAATTTCCTTGTCCCCGATCACGACCTTGGCGGATTGTCCGGCCGGTGCGGCCTCGGTCGAATATTTGACCGATGTCTTGGAGAGCCAGTCGCGCGCCTTATCGCAATCGGTCGTGTATTTGCGCGTGCCGATCGGATTGAAAAGCGATCCGCATTCGGCGGGGTTGGCGACGACCTTCACCTGCACCGTTTCGATCGCATGGGCGAGCGCCGGATTGGCCGTCTCGGCGAGGAGCTTGAAGAGCGGGAAGTACGTCAGAGCGGCGATAAGGCAGCCCGCGAGAATGACCGGCTTGCGGCCGATCTTGTCCGACAGCCAGCCGAAGAACACGAAGAACAGCGTGCCGAACAGCAGCGACCATGCGATCAGAAGGTTCGACGTGTAGCCGTCGACCTTGAGGATGCTCTGCAGGAAGAACAGCGCGTAAAACTGGCCGGTGTACCAGACGACGCCCTGGCCGGCGACGAGGCCGAGCAGCGCCAGCAGCACGTACTTGTTGTTGGGATAGTGGAGGAAGCTTTCGGTCAGCGGCGCCTTGGAGCCCTTGCCCTCCTCCTTCATCTTTTTGAAGGCGGGCGATTCCGACAGTGACAGACGGATCCAGACCGATATCCCGAGCAAAAGAATCGAGACAAGGAAGGGAATGCGCCAGCCCCAGTCCTTGAAGGCCTCCTCGCCGACGATGGTACGGACCGCGAGGATGACGATGAGCGACAGGAACAGCCCGAGCGTCGCGGTCGTCTGAATCCAACTCGTGTACAAACCGCGCCGGCCGGTCGGCGCGTGCTCGGCGACGTAGGTCGCGGCGCCGCCGTACTCGCCGCCGAGCGCCAGGCCTTGCAGCAGACGAAGCGCAATCAAAATGATCGGCGCCGCGATACCGATCGAGGCCGCACTGGGCAGCAGGCCAACGACGAACGTCGAAAGGCCCATGATCAGGATGGTTACGAGAAATGTGTTTTTGCGGCCGACGAGATCGCCGATGCGGCCAAAGATGAGGGCGCCGAACGGCCGGACGATGAAGCCGGCAGCGAAGGCCAGCAGCGCGAAGATGTTGCGCGTCGATTCATTGTAGATGAAGTTTCCGGACGGGTCTTTCAGCGAGAAGAACTGCGCGGCGATGATGGTCGCGAGCGAGCCGTATAAATAGAAATCGTACCACTCGAAGACCGTGCCGAGCGAGGAGGCGAAAATGACTCGGCGTTCCTCGGACGAGACCCCTCTCTTGCGATCCGATCGATTGATCGATCCGGCGGTTGTCATGCGTTCCCCCTTCAGCTTTCAAGCTTTGTTGTTTTGAAATCTAAGCTGAGGGCAGTGCGGGAAGCGAATGAGTGTTGCAGCTATCTATATTCCGCTTGCAACTAACGGCGCGTCTTTTCGCGACGCATAAAAAAGCCGGCGACGAGCGCCGGCTTTGCATTTTACTTGGCGCTTGGCGACTCGCGTTCCGCGAGCCGGCCGCCAAGCGCGAACTAGCCTCACTTGGCGCTTGGCGACACGCATTCCGCGAACCGGGCGCCAAGCGCGAACTAGCCTCACTTGGCGCTTGGTAACTCGCGTTCCGCGAGCCGGCCGCCAAGCTTGAAATTAGCGCGAATAGAATTCGACGACGAGGTTCGGTTCCATCTGGACCGGATACGGCACGTCCGAAAGCGCCGGAATGCGCGTCAAAGACGCCGTCATCTTGTTGTGGTCGGCGTTGACGTAATCGGGCACGTCGCGCTCGGCGCTCTTGATGGCCTCAAGGACCAGCGCAAGCTGCTTCGCCTTTTCGCTCACTTCGATCACGTCGCCGATGCGAAGGCGGTAGCTCGGAATGGTGACACGCTTGCCGTTGACGCTCACATGACCATGGCTGACGAACTGGCGCGCCGCGAAAACGGTCGGAACGAACTTGGCGCGATAGACGAGCGCGTCGATGCGGCGCTCGAGCAGGCCGATCAGGAGTTCCGAGGTCGAGCCCTTGAGGCGCGAGGCTTCGTCGTAGGCGGCACGGAACTGGCGCTCCGAAATCGAGCCGTAATAGCCTTTGAGCTTCTGCTTGGCCTTGAGCTGCTGGCCGAAGTCGGACAGCTTGCCCTGGCGGCGTTCGCCATGCTGGCCGGGACGGCTTTCGCGGCGGTTGAGCGGGCTCTTCGGGCGGCCCCAGATGTTCTCGCCGAGGCGGCGGTCGATCTTATGCTTGGCGCGAATGCGCTTCGTCATCTTCTAGCACTCCATGAGTTATAGCCCCGCTGGCCGAAATGACCGGCGCGGCCGTTGTGGAGCGCCCCCTCCTCTACCCTCCTCAGAGAGCTGACAGGCATGGACCTTCTACAGTCCCGCCACGGGTGCGCGGAAATCAAACGCGGGCCCGAAGGCCCGCGCGGAATGGTTGATAGTGGTGACCGGCCGTCCCGTCAACGGCCTATTCGCCGCTATTTCTTCTCGACGGTCGTCCCGCCGCCGACCGAGCCGGTGGCTGTCTGTGCGCCCTGCGGAGGCTGGGCCGGGGGTTTTCCGGCGACCGCGCTCACCGGCGGGCTTGCCGCAACATAAGCCGTGATCAGCTCTTTAACCTTCTTTTTCTGCTCGTCCGTGCAGCTCTGCGCCGTCTCTTTCTTATCATCGACGACGACTTCCTTGTCGCCCTGTTTCTCGACGAGGCGGATGCGGCCGGTCAACAGCATGACGGTCGTGAGGTGGAGCTGGCTGATGTAGACCATCTGCTGCGGCGTCCACTTCTTCTTGAACTCCTCGCGACGCATCAGCGCCCGGTGGTTCAGAATCTGGTCGTCGCGCAGATCGCAAATCTGCGCGTGCGCCGACAGACGGCCGGCCTTGATGACATCCCGCGCCACATCGAGCGGCACAACGACCTGATCCTTTTTCGTCTTATCGATGACGATGACAGACCCGTCGGGCTTGGAGAATTGCTGAGGCGTCAGCGACCAAGCGTATTCCATGAACGATTTGACTGCGTGTTCACTCAGATCCTGCGCGCCTGCTGACGCAACACTCCCCACAAGCGCCAGCGCGGCTACGCCCGCCAACACCACCCCCGCCTTAATATTCATCAACATCTCCAGTTGAGCCTGAATTTTCTTACCGGTTTCCGTCGAAAGTCGTTCGACGCGGCCTCTCGCAAGCCACGTTGCATGTCGCCAGTATGCCTTTTCCCTTGGCATCGCTCAGCCCAAAACATGTCCAGATCAAGGCGTCTCACCTGGCCCTTTTCGGGCCTTGCCTTTGCCCTGTGCGAGCGTGGCAACTATGCCACGAAGAGTCCGAACTTCCTGTTCTGTCGCATTCATTCGTGTCAGTAGCGTGCGCAGGTTTTGCGCCACAACGGTTTTGCGATGCGCCGGATTGAAAAAGCCGTTTACCTCCAGTTCCCGTTCCAAATGTTCAAATAGACCAATGAGTTCTTCCTTGGTCGCGGCCCGGTCGCGGCCCATGTACAGACCTTCGCTCAAGGGCTTCTCGTAGGTTGTAACGCGGCCGAGACTGCGACCGGCGTCGCCGCGCATCCATTCGTAACCGAGAAGCAGCACTGCCTGCGCAAGGTTCAGCGACGCAAAGCGCGAATTCACCGGAATCATAATCAGCGCGTCGGCGTTGGCGACCTCGTTGGTCTCCAGGCCGTTGCGCTCTCGTCCGAAAAGAATTCCGCAGCGCTCACCGCGCGCGATCCGGGCGCGAGCTTCGGCGATCGCCTGCTCGGGCGTCAGGACGGGCTTGCGCATATCGCGCTGGCGTGCGGTTGTGGCTGCCACCCAATTCAAATCCGCGATGCTGTCCTCGAGCTTCTCAAAGGGCCGGGCATCGTCGATCACGTAGTTGGCGCCCGAGGCCGCGATGCGCGCCTTCTCATTCGGCCATCCGTCACGCGGATTAACGAGACGGAGATCGTCGAGGCCAAAGTTGGCGCAGGCGCGCGCCACCATGCCGATGTTGTCGGCGAGCTGGGGCTCCATCAGGATGACCGACGGCGTCTCGCCTTCTCCGGCGACGGGCTCGCCCTTCATATGAGCCCGGCGAAGGCCGTGGCGCAGCTTGCGGATGACGCGGCGCGCCCAGAACCAGTAATTCTCACCCGACCACTGCTTGGCGAGCGACTCGAGGCAGGGCGTCGCGATCGTCTCGGTGCCTTCGCCTTTCAGGCGGACGCGGCCGTCGCCGACGACGATCTCTTTTTTGCTCAGAATGAATTGATCGAGTGTCTCGATGCCCTGCACTTCCGTGCGCCGCTTGCAGCCTGGACACGTCACTTGATCTTCGATGCACGTGAGGCTGGCGCAGTATTGCAGCACCGGCTCGAGGGTAAGGCGCGTCAATCCCGGAACGGCGAGGGTTTCGAGTCCCTGATCGATCGACACCGAATGGCAGGCGTGCACGACTTCGGCGACGCGGGTGTCGCGAGATCCGAGCACGGGCTCGCCGCCAGCGCCGATGCGCACATCGACGGCCGTCTCGCGGTTTTCAGTATCGATCCCGGCGTTCAAATCCGTCTCCGTCTCACACTCCATCCCGTACCGGCCGCCGCAGTCATACTATAGGCGGACGCCGAGCGGTCCCCAGCTTGGAACCTTGCTAAACAAATGAGCGGCGCTTGCCCAGCCTTTGGTCTAAGCCCGGCAGGGCTTGATCCGGCTCGCGAACTGCCGCACGACTGCGGCGAAGGTACGCTTCATCGGTGCGCCCGAGACCTTTAAGGTCCGGCCAGCTCGTCCATCCTCCATTTTCGCTTGCGAGATCATCCCCATGAACAAGATCAAGGTTGAAGGCACCGTCGTCGAACTCGACGGCGACGAGATGACCCGCATCATCTGGAAGCTGATCAAGGACAAGCTCATTCACCCGTACCTCGATCTCAACATCGAGTACTACGACCTCGGCGTCGAGAACCGCGACAAGACCGACGATCAGGTGACGATCGACGCCGGTAACGCCATCAAGACGCACGGCGTCGGCATCAAGTGCGCGACGATCACGCCCGACGAGGCGCGCGTCAAGGAATTCAATCTCAAGGACATGTGGAAGAGCCCGAACGGCACCGTCCGCAACATTCTCGGCGGCGTCATCTTCCGCGAGCCGATCATCTGTACGAACGTGCCGCGCCTCGTCCCCGGCTGGACGCAACCGATCGTCGTCGGCCGTCATGCCTATGGCGACATCTACCGCGCCACCGATTTCAGATTTCCGGGCAAGGGCAAGTTGACGATCAAGTTCACCGGCGACGACGGCGCGGTGATCGAAAAAGAAGTTTTCAACGCGCCGGGCGCCGGCATCGCGATGGCGATGTACAATCTCGACGAGTCCATTCGCGATTTCGCGCGCGCGTCGCTGAACTACGGCCTCGCACGCAACTATCCCGTCTATCTCTCGACCAAGAACACCATCGCGAAGATCTACGACGGGCGTTTCAAGGACATCTTCCAGGAGATCTTCGACAAGGAATTCAAGGACGAATTCGCCAAGCGCAAGATCACCTACGAGCACCGCCTGATCGACGACATGGTGGCGAGCGCGCTCAAGTGGTCGGGCGGCTATGTCTGGGCGTGCAAGAACTATGACGGCGACGTGCAGTCCGATACCGTCGCGCAGGGTTTCGGATCTCTCGGCCTGATGACCAGCGTCCTGATGACGCCGGACGGCAAGACGGTCGAAGCGGAGGCCGCGCACGGCACAGTTACACGCCATTATCGCGAGCATCAAAAGGGCAAGGAAACGTCGACGAACTCGATCGCCTCGATTTTCGCGTGGACACGCGGGCTCGCGCATCGCGCCAAGCTCGACGGCAACGAGCCGCTGTTGAACTTCTGCAAGACGCTTGAGCGTGTTTGCATCGCGACGGTCGAGTCCGGGTTCATGACGAAGGACCTGGCGCTGCTCGTCGGACCCGACCAGAAGTGGCTTTCGACGACGGGCTTCCTCGACAAGGTCGACGAGAACCTCAAGACGGCGATGACAAAAGCTTAAGCCGTCGACCGCTATCGATAATGCGAGGCTGCCCATGACGGACACCGAGGCGGGATCGCATCGTCGGGCTCTACGAGCGGCATGCGCACACCTGGGACGCGGAACGATCGCGCAGCCTGCTCGAACGCACGTGGCTGCATCGCTTTCAGGCGCTGCTTCCCGAAGGCGGCTCGGTCCTCGACATCGGCTGCGGAGCGGGCGAACCCATCGCGGGCTATTTTGTGCGGGCGGGCTACCGGGTCTACGGCGTCGACTCGTCGCCCGCGATGATCGAGCTCTGCAGGACGCGTTTCCCCGAAAGCGCATGGGACGTCGCGGACATGCGCACGTTATCTCTCGCGCGGACGTTCGACGGCCTTCTGGCGTGGGACAGTTTATTTCATCTGACGCGGGACGATCAGCGCCGAATGTTTTCTGTCTTCCGCGCGCACGCCTCGGCCAACGCCGCTCTCATGTTCACCAGCGGACCCGGCGACGGCGTGGCGATGGGGACGTTCGGCGGCGAGCCGCTCTACCATTCCAGCCTCGCTCCCGATGCCTATCGCGCACTGCTCGATGACAACGGCTTCGAGGTCGTCGCCAACGTTTTCGACGATCCGCAGACCGGCGGTCACAGCATCTGGCTTGCGAGAAGGAGTTTTTGATTGCGCATGGAGTCTTTGTTTTGCGCATGGCGACTCGCGTTCCGCGAGCCGGCCGCCATGCGCGTAAGCGCGCTACTTCTTCTGCGCTGAGATCTGCTGATCGACGTCGGCCTGCATCTTGGCCGTCATGACGTTGAAGTCGTTTTTCAGCGTCGTGCACGCATCCTTCTCGCCATCGCAAACAACCGACATCGTGATGACGAGGTTATCGCCCTGCTGGATGGGCTTGCGGCAGACGGCGGCCGGATAGGCCGGGTGGCCTTTCACCGTGAATGTGTACATGACCGAGCTGTTTTTCTCGTCGTCGCTGTAGGCGACGTACTGCTCGCTTTTGTAGACCTGTTTCAAACCGGGTTTCGCCGAATAGCGCTCGATCAACTCTTGCGCCTTGCCGGTCGGATCGCCGCAAAAGGCCTCCGCCGCGGTTACCGTCGGACCGGCTGCGGGCATCGGCGTGGGCGCGAGCTTCACGACGGGATCATCGGCTAGCGCCGGAAGCGTTAACGCGAGAAGCGTTGCGGACGAGATAACAAAACCCAGAACACGAGAGCGATGCATATGCGAGTATCCCAGCAGGAAGTTTGCCGGGCTATATACCGAAACTTCCCGATCGTCACTCGTGAATTCCCGGCAAGGTTAGGTTTCGACGCACAAGCAAATGAGCGCCGCCCATCCATCCTTTCGTCATGGCCGCGCAGGCGGCCATCTCCGACAATTCAGATTGGAGCGATCGTCATGGAATTCAGCGGTTGAGAGGCAACACTCCTCTTGTTGAACGTCGCGTGGATGGCCGCCTGCGCGGCCATGACGGTCCGGGAGACCCGTCTCATCATTGTCTTGCGTACGATGTTGTCTTGCGTCCGATAAAATCACGGGCACGCTGGAGCTGATTTCGTCAGCCTGCTAGGCGCGCTTCGATGGCTTTCAATGCATCGCCCGCCTTCGCACCATCGGGACCGCCAGCCTGCGCCATGTCGGGACGGCCGCCGCCGCCCTTGCCGCCAAGCGCTTCGGCTCCGGCCTTGACGAGATCGACGGCGCTCCATGACTTGACGAGATCGTCCGTCACGCCGACCGCGAGGCCCGCCTTGCCGTCCTCGGTCACGCCGACGATCGCGACGATGCCCGAGCCGACCTGCTTCTTGCCGTCGTCGATCAGGCCACGCAGATCCTTGGGATTGAGACCCTGTACGGTGCGCGCCAAGAGCTTCACATTGCCAATGCTGCGGATGGCGTCAGCGCCATCAGTCGCGCCGTTGACGCCGCCACCGAGGGCGAGCTGCCGCTTGGCGTCGGCCAACTGCTTTTCGAGAACCTTGCGTTCCTCGAGGAGATGCTTCAGCCGCTCGATCAGATCTTCCGGCCGCGTCTTTAAAACGCTCGCGGCTTCGTGCACGCGCTGATCCTGCTCGTCGAGATAAGCGCGCGCGCCCTCGCCCGTCAGAGCTTCGCTGCGGCGAACGCCCGCCGCGCTGCCGCTTTCGGCAACGACGCGGACGAGACCGATGTCGCCGGTGCGCGACACATGCGTGCCGCCGCAGAGTTCGACCGACCATGCCTTGTTGGCGCCGGGGCGCATCGAGCCCATCGAGACGACGCGGACTTCATCGCCATATTTTTCACCGAAGAGCGCCATTGCTCCGGAAGCGCGCGCTTCGTCGAGCGCCATCAGCCGCGTGACGACCGGCGTATTCTCGAGCAGCACAGCGTTCGCGATGTCTTCGACGGCTTTAATTTCGTCGGCCGACATCGGCTTGGTGTGCGAGAAGTCGAAACGCAGGCGGTCGGGTGAAACGAGCGAGCCTTTCTGCGCGACGTGCGTGCCGAGCACCTGTCGCAAAGCTTCATGCAGAAGGTGTGTCGCCGAGTGATTGGCGCGCGTGGCCAAGCGACGGGCGTGATCGACTTCGATCTCGACGGCATCGCCGGCCTTGAAGCTGCCGGACTCGACCTTGCCCACGTGCACGAACAGATCGCCGAGCTTCTTTTGCGTATCCGTGACGCGGAACAGCGCGCCCTTCGCACCTTTGATGACGCCCTGGTCGCCGACCTGACCGCCGCTTTCGCCGTAGAACGGCGTCTGATTGAGGACGAGCGCGCCTTCGTCGCCGGTCTTCAATTCTTTTGCTTCCTTGCCTCCCGCGACGAGTGCCACGACGATGCCTTCAGCCGTCTCGGTATCGTAGCCCAAGAATTCGCTGGCGCCGGTCTTGTCCTTGATCTCGAACCACAGGCCTTCGGTCGCCGCTTCGCCGGAGCCTTTCCAGGCGGCCTTGGCGGCTTCCTTCTGCTTTTTCATCGCGGCGTCGAACGCCTTGGTATCGACCGCGATCCCACGCGGCTTCAGCGCGTCTTCTGTCAGATCGAGCGGGAAGCCGTAGGTGTCGTAGAGCTTGAACGCGACGTCGCCGGGGAAGACCGCGCCCTTTGTCATGCTCGCGGAGCTTTCGCCCAGGAGCTTCAGGCCGTTGTCGAGCGTGCGCTTGAATTTCGTTTCTTCGAGCTTCAGCGTTTCGGTGATGAGCGGCTGCGCGCGCACGAGTTCGGGATAGGCGTCTCCCATCTCGCGCACCAGCGACGGCACGAGATGATACATCAATGGTTCGACGCAACCGATCTGCGCGGCATAGCGCATAGCGCGGCGCATGATGCGGCGGAGGACGTAGCCGCGGCCTTCGTTCGACGGCAGCACGCCGTCGGCGATCAGGAAGCTTGTCGAGCGGAGGTGATCGGCGATGACACGGCGCGCGACGTTCAGGAACTCGGGGCCTGCGTCTCCGCCCGTTTCCTTGGCGCCGGTCTTGGCGGCTTCCTGGCGGATCGATTGGATGAGATTTTCGAAGAGATCGATTTCATAGTTGTCGTGCTTGCCCTGCAGCACAGCCGCGACACGTTCGAGGCCCATGCCGGTATCGATCGACGGACGCGGAAGATCGACGCGATCGCCGGGCGACCGCTGCTCGAATTGCATGAACACGAGATTCCAGATCTCGATGAAGCGGTCGCCTTCGGAGTCTGGCGAGCCCGGGGGACCGCCGGGGATTTTATCGCCGTGGTCGAAGAAGATTTCCGAGCACGGACCGCACGGGCCGGTGTCGCCCATCTGCCAGAAGTTGTCGCTGGAGGCGATGCGAATGATACGGTCGTCGGAGAAGCCCGTGATCTTCTTCCAGATTTTGTAGGCTTCGTCGTCGGTGTGATAGATCGTGACGAGAAGGCGCTTGGCGTCGAGGCCGAATTCTTTCGTCAGCAGGTTCCAGGCCAGCTCAATGGCGCGATCTTTAAAGTAGTCGCCGAACGAGAAGTTGCCGAGCATCTCGAAGAACGTGTGGTGGCGCGCGGTATAGCCGACGTTGTCGAGGTCGTTGTGCTTGCCGCCGGCGCGGACGCATTTCTGCGACGACGCGGCGCGCGGGATGGCGCGCGTCTCCTGGCCGGTGAAAACGTTCTTGAACTGCACCATGCCGGCGTTGGTGAACATCAGCGTCGGGTCGTTGCGCGGGACGAGCGGCGACGACGGCACGATCTCGTGCCCTTGTCTGCCGAAGTAGTCGAGAAACGAAGAGCGGATTGCGCTGACGCCAGCCATGTGTGCTTTCAAGCCTTATTCGCGGATATAACCGCCCGGACGCAAGCGTCCTTGGAACGGTTCAAGGCCGCCGTTGTAGCGGCGGCCCGTGAGGGTGTCCAGAAACGGCGGGTGAGACTGAAAGGCCGCCGCGCCGCTTGAGATTTTCAGGATTGCCGTTGCCGTGGATGGCCGCCGGTGCAGCCATGACGCGGGGGGACGTTCCTTAGTCATTCATCGGCAGTCATTCTCGGCCCGGGCCGGAACTTCAATGCAAGATTTGCCGCAAGCACAATAAGGGGCCTGCGGCGCGCCTTATACTGGGTCCCCGGCCGTCGCGCGGCGACGCGCGCTCGGCCGAGGATGACGGTATATTCGTCAGCGTTTGCCCTTGGCGATTTTCTTGGTCTCCTCATCGGGCAGGACGCCGTCCTCGTCCGGCTCCTCGCCGTCGTCCTCACCCGCGTCCGGGTTGACCAGCATCTTTTCGACGATCAATCCGGCGTTGGCGCGAATCGCATTTTCGATCTCGTTGGCGGCCTTCGGGTTTTCCTTAAGATACGTCTTGGCGTTCTCGCGCCCCTGGCCGATGCGATCACCGTTATACGAAAGCCAGGCGCCCGACTTTTCGACGATGCCGGCCTTGACACCGAGATCAATCAGCTCGCCGACTTTCGAGATGCCTTCGCCGTACATGATGTCGAACTCGACCTGCTTGAAGGGCGGCGCCACCTTATTCTTCACGACCTTGACGCGCGTCTGGTTGCCGACCGCTTCTTCCCGCTCCTTGATCTGGCCGATGCGGCGGATGTCGAGGCGGACGGACGCATAAAACTTCAGGGCATTGCCGCCCGTCGTCGTTTCCGGATTGCCGAACATGACGCCGATCTTCATGCGGATCTGGTTGATGAAGATCACCATCGTATTCGACTTCGAGATCGCGGCGGTGAGCTTGCGCAACGCCTTACTCATAAGGCGCGCCTGCATGCCGGGTTGCATATCGCCCATCTCGCCTTCAAGCTCGGCCTTGGGAGTCAATGCCGCTACCGAATCGATGACCAGCACGTCGATGGCGCCGGATCTGACGAGCGTGTCAGCGATCTCAAGCGCCTGCTCGCCCGTATCGGGCTGCGAAATCAGAAGGTCCTCGATCTTGACGCCGAGCTTCTTGGCGTACCCCGGATCGATGGCGTGCTCGGCATCCACGAACGCGCAAATTCCACCCTTCTTCTGGGCCTCCGCTATCACCTGCAGTGTCAGCGTGGTCTTGCCCGAGGATTCCGGTCCATAAATTTCAACGATACGGCCCTTCGGAAGTCCGCCGATACCAAGCGCGATATCCAGACCAAGCGAGCCCGTCGAAATTGCTTCGATGTCGATTTTATCATTAGCGCCCAGGCGCATGATCGAGCCCTTGCCATGGAGCTTGTCGATCTGTTGAAGCGCATGTTCGAGCGCCTGCTTCTTGTCCATTTTGCCCCCTTCGAGCACAGTCCAATCCGGCCGTTCCATCGTCGTCACCCTCAATATGGCAAGCGCCCTGCGCCTTCAATTAAGGATATATGTACCCTATTTGTTCCAAAGTCGTCAATCACGTTTTGTTCTTATCGCGCCTAAATAAGCGCAACTTATCGAGTGGACATGCCGGACCTAGGCTATCGCTCGCCTCTACGGCGTCATAGCCGGATGATTTCAGGAAACGCAAACGAGGTATTTGGACATGAGCGCAGCAAGCGGCCGTTTCGGAATTCGTATCGGCGAGGCCCTGGTGGCCGGCGGTCCTCCAGGCACGGCGGCGGAACCCGAGGTCGCGATCGGCGAACTGGATGGCCCCTTCGGCACGGCATTCGCGACGCTTCTCGGCGACCAGACCAAGGGCCACAGCAAGGTGCTGTCGCTGCTCAACACCGACGTCATGGTGCGTCCGCCAACGCTCTGCGTCAGCAAGGTGACGGTCGAGAACGAGCGCTACACGAACATCTTGATGGGCACCGTGCAGTACGCAACGTCGATGGGCGTTCTGGACGCGGTGCGCTCGGGCGACCTGCCGCGCGATAAGGTCGACGACCTCGGCATCATCGTGTCGGTGTGGCTCAATCCGTCGGTCGCCACGATCGAGAAGCTCGACCACAAGATCCTGTTCGACATTCATCGCAAGGCGACGGCGCTCGCTATCCACAAGGCAATGACCTATCAGCCGACGATCGACTGGCTGCTCGAGAACCAGGACAAGGTCATTCACAAATACTTCGAGAAGGGTCTCAAGGGCGAGATCTGAGGTTCGGCGTCTACCGTTCGAGCCGTTCGGAAGACAAGCATCGGCATGGCGTGGATGGCCGCCTTCGCGGCCATGACGTTATGGTTTTGATGCTATGAGCGGAACTTGAGAAGCCGAGCCAAGACGAACTCTTACGGATTATCACAAATCCGTTCGTACACCCGCAAACCCGTCATGGCCGCGCAGGCGGCCATCCACGGCGTTCGGTTCGCACATGCGGGCGGTCTTCTGATGATCAGAAGACCGCCCGTATCCTACTTCGTCGGGTCGTCCTTTGCTTTCGCAATGAGTTGTATTTGCGAAGAAGCCCATCGTGTTCCCTGCTCGTTGAGGGGAGGTGATTGCGGGCCAACCACACACGTGTAGAGCGACGCTGCTCCAAATTTTGCCGTTTTATTTGGCGGCTGAGCTTGCGAAGCCGTTCGGGAACCCAGCGGAAGAATTGCGGAAGGTCCGATATCGCGTCTGCGACGAGTCTTGTGCTGATCCCCGGCCGTCGCATGGCGCTCGGCCGAGGATGACGAAGTCCGCGCCTACTTCGCGAGTTCTTCCTTCACCTTGGCGGCGAGTTGCGGCAGCGAGAATGGCTTCGGCAGGAAGGCGAAGTTGTCGGAGCCCATGCTCTCGCGGAAGGCTTCGTTCGGATAGCCCGAAACGAAGATCACCTTGATCGACGGGTTGCGCTGCCTGAGTTCCTTGAAGAGCGCCGGGCCATCCATCTCCGGCATCACGACGTCCGAGACGACGATGTCGATCATGCCCTCGTTGGCCGCCATGATTTCGAGCGCCTCGACGCCGTCCGTCGCTTCCAGAACCTGATAGCCCTGACGCTTCAGCGCCCGCACCGCGAACTGGCGCACCTCGACCTCGTCCTCGACAAGCAGCACGCGGCCGGTGCCGGTGAGATCGGTCGCATTCACATCCCCCCGGCCAGGGTTGATCGGTTGCGGCCGCACCGGCGGCGCCTCTTCGTTGTCCTCGACGACATAGCGCGGCAGGAAGATTTTAAAGGTCGTGCCTTTGCCGAGTTCGCTCTCGGGGAAAATGAAACCGCCGGACTGCTTGATGATGCCGTAGACGGAAGCGAGCCCCAGGCCCGTGCCCTTGCCGATGCCCTTGGTCGTGAAGAACGGCTCGAAGATCTTCGCCATCACTTCCGGACTCATGCCGGTGCCGGTGTCGGAGATTTCGAGCAGTACGTATTCGCCCGGCGTGAAGCCCGCGGCCGGGCTCATGCGCTGGCTTTCGCGCTCGGTGACGTTCCGCGTGCGGATCGTCAGCTTGCCGCCGTCCGACATCGCGTCGCGGGCATTGCGGGCAAGGTTCAGGATGACCTGATAAAGCTGGTTGCTGTCGGCGCGGACATACCAGAGATCGCGCCCGGCCTGAAACTGCAGATCGATTTTCTCGCGCACCTGCGTCTTGAGCATGGCACGCATATCCGACGTCAACTCGTTCAGGTCGAACACCGAGACTTGCTGCGTCTGCTTGCGGGAAAAGCCAAGCAGTCCAGCGACGAGATTGGCGGCGCGGTACGCCGCCGATTGGATGTTCTTGATATCCTTGTACGATGGATCACTCGGGCGATGCGTCTGCAGCAACAGGTCGGAAAAGCCGATGATGGCCGTCAGCACGTTGTTGAAATCGTGCGCGATACCGCCGGCCAGATTGCCGACCGCTTCCATCTTCTGAGCCTGCGAGACCCTGTCCTCGAGCTGCTTCTGCTCGGTCGCGTCGATGACGTAGAGCGCGGCGGCGGCGCCACCCGATACGGCGGCGAGCGGCGACATGAACACGCGGCACGTAAACTGTTTCTGATCGCCCGACGTAATCTCGATCGGCTGGACATTGCCGCGCCCGGCAAGGACCTCGGCGAGCCCTTCCTCGATGCGCGTGCGCTCGCTGGTGTCGCCGGTCCGGCCCAGCGCTTCGGAGGCCAGCACGTCCTGCGCCGGACGGCCGTCGAGCACCAGGCGCATGAACGCGGCGTTGCAGCTCGCGATCCGTCCTTCGCCGTCAATCGTCGCGATGCCGAATGGCGCCGATTGAAAGAACTGCGAGGCGCGAACGTCCTGATGCGTGCGATCTCCGAGTCCGGCTGTCAGCCGGTTGATGGCGGTGATCGTGAAGCCCTGATCCGGTTGATCACCAACGGGTTCGACGAGAAGCGTCAGCGGCACCATACGGCCGTCCTGACGCGTCAGGTCGAGATCGACGACGCGCTGGTCGGCTTCCGGTATCTCGGCCATGTGCTCGAGAAGACGAGCGCCGTCGCTGCCGGCCAACTCGGCCAAGCGAAGATGGTGCGATCGAAGCGAGCCGACCGGATAGCCGAGCCAATGCTCGAACGCGGCGTTGACGTGGAGGATGGTTCCGTCGCCGGCGATCGACATGAAACCGGCCGGCATCGTATCGAAGGCAGCAAGCGCGGTTTCGAGAGTACCTACGCGCTGTGCTTCCTGCGCCTTGTCTTTCGAAATGTCCCTGATCCGCCACAGCGCAAGGCGCTGACGCGTCACGGTGCCGTCGCCATTACCGGTCGATACGAACGGGCGAACCGAAATCCTGACCCATGCCGGACGCCGGCTCGGACCCGGCCGCAGGTGGACATCCTCGTTGCGTATCTCGCCGCGCTCAGCGGCGCGCGTCAGGCGGAAGAGGGCTTGCGTCGCTTCGGGTTCGGCACTCATGACGGCATCGAGAGCGGCGAACGCTCCGGCTTCGTGGCGGCCGAACATGTCGTCGAGCGCCGCATTCGCGTAGACGACCGTGCTGTCGAGATGCGCGAGAATCTGCGGCTCGTCGCTGGCGTCGGCGGCAGCCTTGAGCAGGTCGCCCGGCGCGACGCGGGCTCCGATGCGAATGTGGCCGGCGGCGACGCCGAAAATCAGGAACATGCCGAGCATCGCCAGAACCGCGATCACGGTCAGCAGAACCGGCTTGCCGGAGCTGCTCGCAAGCAGGCCAAAAACCAAGGCGCCCGCCGCGGCAACGATCAGTGCTATAGGGAGGAAACCGCCGAACCCTTCCGCTGTGTTCAGCGGATCGATCGTGGCGGCATCGATCCTCAACGCCTCGCGATCCTTCATGGGCTCGGAATCTATCTGATTCTCGATGGCCGGGGCGTCAGTCTGGAGCATGGGAACTGGAACTCAAACGCAACTGCAACTGTGCCGCAACGAGTCGGCGCTTTTCTGTTGGCTAAGACTTCCCTCAAGAGAGTTAACATGCAGTCAACTCGCGTGTATCGATCGCACTCTCTTGCAAGATTTCGACACGCGGCATTCAGGCAACCGGCGCGAGGCACGCATGCAAACTTATATTTTCTGGACGTTGCTGTTGGTCGTGCTGGGGCTGGCAAGCGCGGGAATCGCGGTTTTCGTGCGGGCTTATTTGAATGGGACCAGCCCGTCGTCGGTTCTGTTCCGGCAAAAAGGCGAGCGCCGCCTCGAAGTCGTCGATCATGCCAGTGTCGACAGCCGCAGAAAGCTGGTGCTGATCCGGCGCGATGGCGTCGAACATCTGCTCATGACCGGCGGACCTGTCGATGTCGTCATAGAAACGGGCATTACACCGCCCGCCGCGCCACCACATGCTGAAATTTCGGCGCCCCGCGAGCGCGGAGGCTTCCGGCGCCCGCCGATGTTCGGACGCGGCGCGCAAACTCCGCCTCCGTCGGATACGGGGCCGCAGTTTTAGGGATTGAGGAATAGGGAATTGGGACTAGGTGGCGGAGGCCGGTGATCGCAGGTGAGAGCAGGCTGGTTCCACCAAACGGCATGAGGCGATTCAAATATTGCGTGCAAATCCGTCATGGCGGCGAAAGAGGCCATCCACGACCGGTTTTGCTGGATTTTGTCGTAACTGCCTCAGTCAAATTACCGCGAACCGTCGACGTCGCCGAAATCAGCCAGCGTCAGCTTGCGAAGATCGAAGGGCCTGACGGCGCTCGCGACCTTATCCTGCCGAACGATCTTCGCCGCTCGTGCGAGTGTCTTGCGCGCCGCCGGCGTATTCCACATGGCGGGGCTTGCGGTCGCGTCCACATAGGGAAGCGCATTGACCCACGATGCCGACGACAGGATGGCGCTTGCCATCGTCGCTGCCGCCGCTACCGTCAGCGTAGACGAGATCGTAATCGACACGAGCGTTACCCTTCTCTTCTTGCTCTGCGCCGGGCGACTCCCCTTCGGGGAGCCGGCCGCCCGGCGCGGACGTTGCTCTGCGCCGCCGACTTCCCTCCGGGGAGCTGGCCGCCCGGCGCGGACGTTGCGCTGCGCCGGTGCCCCTCCTCCGGGGAGCCGGCCGCCCGGCGCGAACGGCCGGGCGCACAAGCTGTGGTAGAAGAGTGTCGTCCTAATCAATTAATGGCCGGTAAAGCCGTGTCGCGGAATAGGACGGCCAAGGTCAAGTCGCGCCGTGCCCAGGCTTATTCCTCGCGGTAAACGCGCTCGCGACGCTCGTGGCGCTCCTGCGCTTCGACGGAAAGCGTGGCGATCGGGCGGGCATCGAGCCGCTTCAGGCCGATCGGTTCGCCCGTATCCTCGCAATAGCCATAGGTGCCGTCCTCGATCCGGCCGAGCGCCGCATCGATCTTGGAGATCAGCTTGCGCTGGCGGTCGCGCGTCCTGAGTTCGGTCGCGCGGTCGGTTTCCGACGTCGCGCGATCGGCGAGATCGGCGTGCTGGGTCGAATCCTCGTGCAGGATGGCGAGCGTTTCGCGCGTCTGGCGCAAAATTTCGTCTTTCCAGTCAAGCAGCCGCCTGCGGAAATAAGCCTTGTGCATGTCGTTCATGAACGGCTCGTTGTCCGAGGGCTTGTAGCCAGCAGGAAGAACGATATCTGCAATCTTTACGCGCGGAGCCATCTTCTTGTTCGTACCCTCTGACTTCTTGGACGCCGGTTTTGGCGTTGCGGCCGGCCGCGCTGCAACTTTTGCTGCCGCAGCCTTCTTTACTGCTGGTTTAGCGGCCATTGCCATCTTCTCTTTGGAAGACGGAGCCGGTTTTGCCGCCGTTTTCTTTTTGTCTGCAGCAGGTTTGCCTGCCGACGTTTTGCTGGCCTTTGCCGACTGAGCGGACTTGGCAACAGCCTTCTTATCGGCGGGTTTTCTCTTCGCCGTCTTTGCCGCGATTGTCTTGCTCATCGTCCGCCTCTCCTGAGGCTTATGCGCTCGAGCTGATAATCGTTGCCGAAGGAAACTCGATCCAAATGGAATCGGGCCCCGTTTCCGGCCGATCCTTATCTATTCGAGACGGCCTTAAGTCAAGCACGCGCGGCGGCCAATCCGCGTCTAAAAGCGACTTAATTATCGATGCAAAAACAATGGCTTGAACCGAACAGTTCTGCAGCATGCCAGGATCGGGGACGTTCGTCCTACGCCTGTCGTGCGTTTCCGTCATCTTGCCCGCCCTTTCGGGCGACCCTTAGAGTGGGAGACCACAAACTCCGAGGTCACGGCATTTCATGAAATTCGAGGGCACCTCCTCCTACGTTGCGACCGACGATTTGAAGGTCGCGGTCAACGCCGCCATTCAGCTGCAGCGTCCGCTTCTCATCAAAGGCGAACCCGGGACAGGCAAATCGGTTCTCGCCGCCGAAGTTGCAAGAGCGCTTGGCGCGCCATTGATCGAATGGCACATCAAATCGACGACGAAGGCGCAGCAAGGCCTTTACGAATACGACGCCGTTTCGCGACTGCGTGACGGCCAGCTCGGCGATGAGCGCGTCAAGAACATTGCGAACTACATCAAGCGCGGCAAGCTCTGGGAGGCGTTCACGGCGGCCGAGCGGTCCGTGCTGCTGATCGACGAAATCGACAAGGCGGACATCGAATTTCCGAACGATCTGCTGCAAGAGCTCGATCGCATGGAATTCTTCGTCTACGAGACGGGCGAAACGGTGAAAGCCACGACGCGGCCGATCGTGCTCATCACGTCGAACAACGAAAAAGAATTGCCCGACGCGTTTCTCAGGCGCTGCTTTTTCCACTTCATCAAGTTCCCCGACGCCGAGACGATGCGGCGTATCGTGGACGTGCATTTCCCTGGGCTCAAAAAACAGCTGGTCGGCGACGCGCTACGGATTTTCTACGAATTGCGCGATGTCCCGGGCCTCAAGAAAAAGCCGTCGACCTCGGAATTGCTCGACTGGCTGAAGTTGCTTCTGCACGAGGATATCGATCCCGCCCTTATCCGCGAAAGCGATCCGCGCAAGCTCGTGCCGCCACTCGCCGGAGCCCTCATCAAGAACGAGCAGGACGTCCATCTGCTCGAGCGTTTGGCGTTCATGACGCGCCGGCGCAAGGACTAGCCGCCTCGCGAACGTCCGGCTCTCATGTCACCAGGACAATCATCGAACCGGCTCTCGCAACTGCGAATTAGATGAAATTCGTTCTCTTATCGCGAACCATGTTCAGTTGCCTGGCCGCATTTCCCGCCAATCGCCTTGATTTCGGCCGGTGATTGCGCCTGAATGCCCGCACACCTACTTAACTCAGCGGTGAGACTACTTTTGCGGCTAGGAGATGTGTCATGAGAAAGTTGCTAATTGCGCTGGCTGTACTCGGCGCGCTTGGGAGCGCGGCTTGCGATAGTCAGAAGGAAAAAGCCGATAACGCTGCCGACAAGGCTGCGACCGAAAGCACGACCGCCGACAAAGCGGCGGCTGACGCCGACAAGGCGGCAACGGAAGCCAAGGAAGCGGCCGATAAGGCTGCAGCAGAGAAAGCCGCCGCAGAGAAGGCCGCTGCGGAAACACCCGCCCCAGCACCCGCGGCTGGCGACAGTACGACGCCGAGCCCAGCTCCGGCGCCCTAAGCATTTCCCGTCACCATCGGCGGTTTATTTACTGCTATTCGAAAAGGGGGCTAAGCCTTCCGGCCTAGCTCCCTTAAGATATGCGTAGTGCGTATTTGACGCGAACGGCAATTACCATTCTGTGAATTGCCGGCCATATTTAAGCCTCGGAAGCCGCTGGACGGTGACCGCTGCTATTTCGTGCGCCAGAGCTTGCTCGGCGGAACTGCGGTGATGCGGCCTCGATCTCATTTCATCGGCCGCGCTTGCTGCTCAATCACTCGCCCTCAGGAAAGTTGGACGTTGTATGTGTGGCATCTTCGGTATCATCGATCTTAAAGGGCGCCGCGCGGTTCCCGCTTCCGTGCTCAAGCGCGCCGCCGATGCGATGTACCATCGCGGACCGGACGAGGACGGCTATCTGCAACGCCCCGGTGTCGGCTTCGCATCGCGACGGCTCAGCATCGTCGGATTGGCCGACGGGCAACAGCCAATGTTCAACGAGGACAAATCCGTCTCCGTCATCTTCAATGGCGAAATCTACGACCACAACGATTGGCGCAGCGATCTGACGGCGCGCGGCCACACGCTGAAAACGCATTGCGATACCGAAATTCTTCCGCACATGTGGGAAGAGCATGGCGAAGACATGTTCGAGAAGCTCAACGGCCAGTTTGCCGTCGCGCTGTTCGACGAACGCAAGCAGCAATTCATTCTGGCGCGCGATCGTTTCGGAATTTGCCCGCTCTACTGGACACGCACGACGCGCTTCGGAAACGACTGGCTGATCTTCGGATCGGAGATCAAGACGCTGCTCGCGACCGGCATGATCGAGCCGAAGCCCGACCGGCGCGGCATCGACGCGGTTTTCAATTTCCTCGCCGTTGCAGGCCCGTTCAGCTGCTTCGAAGGCATCAACATCCTGCAGCCCGGCAAGTTCTTGAAGATCGCGCGCGGGCGTCCGGGCGAGGCCGCCAGGATCAGCGAGCACGCGTATTGGACGATGGATTTTCCCGACAAGGGACAAGAAGCGCGCGGTCAGAATGAGAAGGCGCTCGTCAATGAGTTCGAAAGCGTTCTCTATGCTGCGGTGAAGCGGCGGCTCAGGGCGGACGTTCCGGTCGCGTCGTATCTGAGCGGCGGAGTCGACTCGAGCACCGTCGTCGCGATGGCGCGAGACATTCTCGGCGCGTCGCCCGCAACCTTTACCGTTAAAATCCGCGACCCGAAACTCGACGAGACCAAGCAGGCGGCGGTGATCTCGCGCCATCTCCAGGCCGATCCAACGATCGTGCCGTGCGGCTCGGACGAGATCGTCGCGAACTATCAACGGCTGCTGGTCGCGACGGAAGCGCCGGTCACGGATACGTCGTGTACGGCGTTGATGCTTCTTGCCGGAAAAGTACATGAAAAAGGCTTCAAAGTCGCGCTGACCGGCGAAGGCTCCGACGAATGGCTCGCGGGCTACCCGTGGTACAAGATCGACCGGATAGTCGAATGGCTCGGCGCCATTTCAGGCGGCACGCTCGATGCGGCCATTCGCAAACGCTTCTTCACATGGCTCGGCTGTAACAAGGATGCCGTCGCCTACCTCGACCGCTGCGCGCCATCGGCTGGAGGCGCGCATCCGTTCCAGCGCTTTTACGATCTGCTCGGCGCATCGCGCTTTCGCTTCTACAGCGCCGATATGCTCGGCGAACTCGGCGATCACGATCCCTACGCCGATTTCGCTCCCGACCTCGGACGCGCCGAGCGCTGGCATCCCATCAATCGCGCCATCTACTGGGCGGGCCGTATCCATCTTCCCGGACAGCTTTTGAGCCTCAAGGGCGACCGCATCGCGATGAGCCAGTCGGTCGAGATGCGCTACCCGTTCCTCGACAATAACGTGTTCGATTTCGTCGCCGGGCTCGATCCGAATTGGAAGATCAAAGGGCTCCGGGAGAAATATCTGCTGCGGCGCGTCGCGGAAAAATGGCTGCCGAAGTCTGTCGCGTGGCGGCCGAAGGGCATGTTCCGTGCGCCGCTCGACGGCTTCTTCCTGCAGCAGCGGCTGCCTTACGTCGACGAGCTGCTGAGCGAAGCGTCTCTGAAGAAAACCGGATATTTCGATCCTGAGGCGGTCGCGCTTTGGCGGACGAAATATACCGAGCTGTCGTCGCGCTTCTATCAGCGAAGCTCGATGGAACTCGGGCTCGTCGCGGTGCTCGCAACGCAGCTCTGGCACCATACCTTCATCGATTCCTCACTCGCGAACCTGCCCGACTGGTACACTCTCTCGGGAGTCGAGAAAGACCCTCGCGACCTGGCGTTCGCGGAGCAGACACCTGAGGCTGCCGCCGTCTGACGACCGGCTGCGTCAGCCCGCATCCTGTGCACGATAGGCCGCGAGAAACATCGTGACCGCGGAGGCGACGACCTTGTCGATCTCCTGCTCGGTCGGCCGCTCCGTGATCGCGCCGTAGAGACGCGGACGGAAGATCAGCGACTGCACAAGCTCCAGGAATTGCGCCGCGGCGAGATAGGCATCCGGCACGCTCAACCGTCCCGCCGCAATGTGGGCCTCGATGTAGGCCGCGAGCGCGGTCGCCATGCGCTTCGGGCCGGCCTCGAAAAATTCGGTGCCGATTTCCGGCATCCGTTCGGCAACGCCGATGACGATGCGATGCGCCGCGACGACGAACGGATCGGATAGAAGCCGCATCATCTCGGTGCCGAAGTGGAACAGCGTTTCTCTCACCGGCTTCTTCGGGTCGAGGAGCGAAATCAGCTCTGAAATGTTGCGATCGCGACGCTCGGCGCAGATCGACGTGAAAAGGTGCTCCTTGTCCTGGAAGTAAACATAGAGCGTCGCCTTCGACACCTTTGCCTCGCGCGCCACGTCGTTCATGCTCGCTGCATCGAAGCCGAGCGTCGAGAAAACGCGGCCTGCCCCTTCCAATATCTGCCGCCGCTTTTGCGGGTCGGTTCCGGCTGCGGGCCGGCCCCCACGGCGTTCCGAGACTTCGGGGGATGCTTCCGGGGATACGCTGCGTATTTCCATGGCTTTGTTCCTACGTGAGCCTTACCGGCCAGCATGTTGATAAGAGAAAATATGCGAACCGAACGGTTCAGTTTCCTCTTGATATTGCCTGTTGCACGCGCTATGTCAACCCCTGAACTGAACCGTTCGGTTCATATTGCCTGTTAGTGATAAGGAATTGCGATCATGGCGCGAGGGACATTGCAGTCGGTCCTCGATCAGACTCGGGACCGGAGTCCGCATAGCCAGAACCAAGATCAGGGCGGCAGCGCACGCCTTCACTCCGTCGCCAACGACGCTCCGCAGGTTCCACCGACAACAGCCGACGCCGCGCCGAGCGCCGACTCCGGCGAACCCGCGACGGCACGCGAAACCAGCAGCGCGTCTCCGGCTGCGGACAAGCAAACGTCGAAGCCCTCGTCGCGCAGAAAGCCGATTTTCATCGGCATCGGCGCGCTCGCTCTGCTCGGCGGCGTCTGGTTCGCGTATCACTACATCACCGTCGGCCGCTTCATCGTGTCGACGGACGACGCCTATGTCGGCGTGCACATGTCGATGGTTTCGCCAAAGGTTCCCGCTTACGTCGCCGACGTGCCGGTCGCCGACAACCAGTCCGTCAAAAGGGGCGACGTCCTCGTTCGCCTCGATGACGGCGACTACCGGCTGGCGCTCGAGCAGTCGAAGTCCAAGCTCGCGACGCAGAATGCCGCGATCGCGACGTTCGATGCGCAGATCAAGGCGGCGGAAGCGGCGGCGGCGCAGGCCCGCGCCCAGATCGACGCCGCGAAAGCCAACGTCATCAAGACGGAAGCCGACTACGCGCGCACAAACGCACTGACCGCGAAGGATTACGCGACAAAGGCTTCTCTCGACGCGGCGATCGCGGCGCGCGATTCCGCGCGGGCACAGGTCAAGGCCGACGAAGCCGCGATCCAGTCGGCCGATGCCAATATTGCGCTTCTGCATGCGCAGCGCGGACAGGCAACGCAGGTCGCGAAAGAACTGCAGGTCGCGGTCGATCAGGCCGCGCGCGATCTGTCGTTCACGGTCATCCGCGCCCCGTTCGACGGCATCGTCGGCAACAAAAACGTGCAGGTGGGCGACTACGTGACGCCGGCAAAGCGGCTCGCCGCCATCATCCCGCTCGATAAGGTTTATGTCGACGCCAACCTCAAGGAGACGCAGCTTGGCCTCGTCGTCGTCGGGCAGGACGCGGACGTCGAGGTCGATGCGCTTGGCGGCGCTGTGCTGAAGGGCAAGGTCGTCAGCGTGGCGCCCGCGTCGGGATCGCAGTTCTCGCTGTTGCCGCCCGAAAACGCGACCGGCAACTTCACGAAGATCGTACAGCGGGTGCCCGTGCGCATCGAAGTTCCGGCGTCGGAAGCCAAAGGCCGGTTACGGCCGGGGTTGTCGGTCGTCGTCGACATCGATACGCGCACGACGCCCAACGCCGCCGGGCAGCAGCACGCTTCGAACTAATCCTGCAGATCGCGTTACCTGAAGGTGACGGACGATGAGCCGATCAGAAACACCAAGAACCAATGCCGCTTCCGACGTGCCGCCGGGCACGCTCGCCTGGATCGGCGTCACGCCGCGCCAGCTCGCTGGCTTCATGGCGATGGTGTTCGGCATGTTCATGGCGATCCTCGATATTCAAATCGTCTCCGCATCGCTTTCGGAAATCCAGGCCGGGCTTTCGGCAAGCTCGGATGAAATTCCGTGGGTGCAGACGGCGTATCTGATCGCCGAAGTCGTGATGATCCCGCTTTCGGGATTCCTGGCGCGGGCATTGTCGACGCGCGTGCTGTTCCTTTCGGCGGCAATCGGCTTCACCGCCGCGAGCGCACTCTGCGCGACCGCAACGTCGATCGATCAGATGATCGTCTACCGGGCGCTGCAGGGCTTCATCGGCGGCGGCATGATCCCGAGCGTGTTCGCGGTGGCGTTCTCGCTCTTTCCGCCGTCGAAGCGAAACATCGTGTCACCGATCATCGGTCTTGTCGCGACGCTTGCGCCGACGATCGGCCCGACAGTCGGCGGCTACCTCAGCAATGCCTTTTCCTGGCACTGGCTGTTCCTCGTCAATGTCGGCCCCGGAATTCTCGTCGCGATTGCGGTGTATTTCCTCGTCGATTTCGACAAACCCAATCATTCGCTTCTTAGGCGTTTCGATTTCGTCGGGCTCGCCGGCATGGCGGTGATGCTCGGCTCGCTCGAGTACGTACTCGAAGAAGGCCCGCGCTACGACTGGCTCGATGACCGTACCATCGCGACGTTCGCGGCGCTGACTGTCGTCGGCGCAATCGTCTTCTTCTGGCGCGCGGCAACCGCGAGGGAACCGATTGTCGAGCTTCGCGCCTTCCGAGACCGCAACTTTGCGTTCGGGTCGGCCTTCAGCTTCACGATGGGCGTCGGGCTTTACGGCCTGACCTATCTTTATCCGGTCTATCTCGCGCAGGTGCGCGGCTACGATGCGCTCATGATCGGCGAAACGATGTTCGTCACGGGCGTCGCGATGTTCCTCACCGCACCGATCAGCGGACGGTTGGCGAGCGTTCTCGATCCACGCGTGATGATGCTGATCGGTTTTTCGGGGTTCGCCCTCGGGACCTATTGGACCACCAGCATCACGTCGGACTGGGATTTCTGGGAACTGTTCATCCCGCAGATCCTGCGCGGCTCGTCGCTGATGCTGTGCATGGTGCCAATCAACAATCTGTCGCTCGGCACGCTGCCGCCTGATCAGTTGAAGAATGCATCGGGTTTGTTCAACCTGACGCGTAACCTCGGCGGCGCGGTCGGCCTCGCGGTGATCAACACGCTGCTCAACAAGCGTCTCGACCTGCATCTTGCACGGCTGCATGAGAGCGTTTCGTGGGGCCGCGCCGTGGCGGAGGATCAGCTCGCCAACATGCAGCAGTCCATGTCGCAAATGCTGCCCGACGGCGATCTGTCGGCACTGAAGCAGCTTGCGATGCTCGTGCGCACGCAAGCCAACGTCCTGTCGTTCGCCGATGTCTTCCTGTTTCTGACGCTGCTATTTGCGAGCGCCGGTCTTTTCACGATGCTGATGCGCAAGCCTGCGGCGATCCCCGCAGGGGCAGGAGGTCACTAGGCGCGAACACCGTTATCTCTCCCGCTTCGCTGCACTCCGGGCGGGAGAGATTTAGAGTGAGGGGCTGCCGTGTGCCCCCGTCACGGCGCCCCTCACGAAATCATCGGCTCGCGTGGATGGCCGCCTTCGCGGCCATGACGGCAAGAGTGCGGTGTCGCCCAGAGAATTCCTCATCATTCACCGAAGTTGAACAGAAGGATGAACGGCTAACGAGTGTCAGCCCATGACTCCGTCATGGCCGCGAAGGCGCCCATCCACGACACGAGGCAGCCTTTCGCGCTCGACCGATGCTTCGTTCAATCGCGAGATCATTTGCTGAGATAACGGAAGATGGGGATCGGATAGCTCTCATATCATCATGGGACTTGACTAACATTCCTGCTGTGCGACTGCGCGGCATGAAGCGGGAGGGAACACTTGCCGGTGCCGACCGTTAACGGGAATTTGACTCTGCCCAAGGGTGGACGCGTGTCATCGGCTGCGGTTCCGCTTGCCACCGGCAACGATCTGACGCATTGCAACACCGCACGACTGACATCCACATCTGCCAAGCTACCTCGTCCACAGTCCTTCCCCCCAAGGTCGATCGAGGAACATGCCAAAGCCGAAAGCCAAACGCGAAAAGACCGTGCTCGTGCTGCAAGGCGGCGGTGCTCTCGGCGCCTATCAGGCGGGAGCATACGAAACTCTTTCCGCCGCGGGCATCGAGCCCGACTGGGTGGCGGGCATTTCCATCGGCGCGATCAACGCCGCAATCATCGCCGGCAATCGTCCGGAAAATCGTGGACCTCGGCTTCGCAAGTTCTGGGATCTCGTCTCAAGCCGCCTGACATTGCCGCCGCTTGCGACCGATGACAACTCACGCAAGATTTTCAATGAAACGAGCGCGGCGCTCGTCGCCACGACGGGAGCACCAGGGTTCTTCACGCCACGCTATCCGCCGGCCGTTTTCAATCTACCCGGCACGAGGGATGCGATCAGCATCTACGATACGTACCCCCTCAAAGAGACGCTGCTGGAACTTGTTGATTTCGACATTTTGAATTCGGGCGCTGTTCAGTTCAGCATCGGCGCCGTCGAGCTCGATACCGGAAATCTCAAATATTTCGACAGCCTGCATGAGGAGATCAAGCCGGAGCACATCATGGCGTCGGGGGCGCTGCCGCCAGGTTTTCCACCGGTCGAAATCGACGGCAAGCTCTATTGGGATGGTGGCATCGTCTCGAATACACCGCTGCAATACATTCTCGACGGCGGACTACCGCGCGACGACATGACGATCTTCCAGATCGATCTGTTCAGCGCGCGCGGTCCCATTCCAAAGACGCTATTCGACGTGCAGACGCGCGAAAAGGAAATCCGATATTCAAGCCGCACACGTCTCAACACGGACTACTTCAGGGTTCTGCAATCCTTGCGGCGCGCCGTGCGAAGGCTCGACGGCGTTCTTTCCGAGGAGATCAAGGCGGGCTTCGACTGGAAGCTGTTGTCGAGCTTCAGTTGCAATGCCGCCGTCACGCTGGTGCATCTCATTCACCGGCGCGCCGCCTACTCCACGCAGTCGAACGACTATGAATTCTCGCGCTACACCATCAACGAGCACTGGCAGGCCGGGCGCGCCGACGTCGAAAGCACGCTCAACAGCGATGCCTGGAAAAATCGCGAACCGCCGAAAGACGGCGTGCTCGTGCTCGATTGCACCAAAGAGCTCCTGCCGCCCCCAATGGAGACGCAAACATGAAAATCGCCGACGTCCGTAAAACCGCTTATGCGATGCCCCTCACCAGTCCGGCGTTTCCACCAGGGCCCTATCGCTTCATCGACCGCGAATATCTGATCATCACGTATCGAACCGACAAAGAGGCACTCGAAAAAGTCGTGCCGGAACCGCTGACTTTCGACGAGCCGATCGTCAAATACGAATTCATCCGGATGCCGAATTCGACGGGCTTCGGCGACTACACCGAATCGGGACAAGTCATTCCGGTCAAATTCAACGGTGTCGCTGGCGGATATACGCACGCGATGTTCCTGAACGACGGCCCGCCGATCTACGGCGGCCGCGAGCTTTGGGGATTCCCGAAAAAATACGCACAGCCATCGCTCGGCCCGGACAAGGATACGTTTGTCGGTACGCTCGATTATGGAAGCATCCGAATCGCGACCGGCACGATGGGCTACAAGCACACGGCCCTCGATCTCAAAGCGGTCGCGAAGTCGCTTGCAATTCCGAACTACCTTTTGAAAATCATCCCGCACGTCGACGGCACCCCGCGCATTCTGGAGCTTGTCGACTACCGTCTGGAAGACGTCGTCATCAAGGGCGCGTGGAGCGGCCCGGCGGCGCTCGATCTCCGGCCGCACGCGCTGGCGCCGATCGCGGACCTGCCGGTGCGCGAGATTATTTCAGCAACGCACATTCTTGCCGATCTCACGCTAGGACTCGGCAAGGTCATCTACGATTATCTCGATCCGAAAAAGGAGCGCGCGTGATGAAACTCGACGGAAAAGTCGCCCTGGTTACGGGCGCAGCAAGCGGCATCGGCCATCAGATCGCGCGACGCTACGTCGAGGCGGGCGGGCGCGTCGCCATCGCCGATCTCAACCTGGACGCGGCCAAAGCAGCGGCGAAAGAGCTTGGCGGCGAAAAGGATGCGATCGCCGTTGCGATGGATGTCACCAAGGAAGACGAAGTCAACGCCGGGGTCGAAGCGACGGTTTCGGCATTTGGCACGGTCGACATTCTCGTCTCGAACGCCGGCATTCAGATCGTGCATCCGATCGAGGACTTCCCGTTCGCGGATTGGAAGAAACTTCTCGCAATTCATCTCGACGGTGCGTTCCTGACGACGAAAGCCTGCGTCAAGCACATGTACAAGCAGGGTTCGGGCGCCCTCATCTACATGGGCTCAGTGCACAGTCATGAAGCTTCGCCGCTGAAGTCCGCCTACGTCACGGCCAAGCATGGGTTGCTCGGGCTTGCGCGGACGATGGCCAAGGAGGGCGCCAAGCATGGCGTGCGCGCCAACGTCATCTGTCCTGGTTTTGTGCGCACGCCGCTGGTCGACAAACAAATTCCAGAGCAGGCGCATGAACTCGGCATCACGGAAGAACGCGTCATCAAGGAGGTGATGCTCGGCGAGACCGTCGACAAGGAATTCACGATGGTGACGGACATCGCCGAGGTCGCGCTATTTCTCGCCGCCTTCAAGACCAACGCAATGACTGGCGAGAGCATCATCGTCAGTCACGGCTGGCACATGAACTGACAACGATAATGACGCGCCGGGCTCAGTAGACGAGCGTTCCGAACAGGCGCGCGTTCGCGCCTGGTTGCAGAACTTCGTCCTTCTTGAACGATGCACTGTTACGGATGTCATCGTTCAAGAGGTTTTCGCCCTTGAGCCCGATGATCAGCTTCGGCGCGATGCCGCCGTCGCCGTTCAAGGTCATCGTGTAGCTGATTTCGGCGTTGACAAGCGTGTATCCCGCCGTCGGCGTTTCGTGCGGGGCGATGTCGTTCTGATTGAACGCATAGAGGGACGAAACCTTCGCCTGCCACGCGTCATCGCGATAGAAAATCCCGCCGCCGATGCGGTGCGGCGGCATGCGCGGCACATACTCGCCGTTCGAGAATTCCGCATGCACGAAATCGTACTGGCCGGAGACGCCCCAGATGCCGTTCCAGATACGGGCAACGTCATATTCCGTCGCCAACTCCACGCCATAGAACGTCGCGTCCCGTTGATTGAAGATGACTTCGTCAAGCTCGCTGCCGGAGCCGCAGGATGCAATCGTGTCGTCGCATTTTCCGCCGGTGAAATCGCGGAAGATGTAGCCGTCGAATTTCGTGTAGTAGAAAGATGAATCGAACCGCCAGTGGCCTGCTGCCTTGTTGAATCCGAATTCGATCGACTTCGACGTCTCAATGCCGATGTCGGGATTGCCGATCTCGAACGTCTCCGTCGCCTCGTGGGCGCCTTTCGAAAAGAGTTCCTGCGCGACCGGCGCGCGTTCGGCATATGTCCCCGTGAGGCGCGCCACGATGCCGTGCGGCAGGTCATAAAGCAATCCGAGGCTGCCGCTGACGGGCGTGAAGGATTTCCGTTCGGCGACGAGGCTGTTGGGTAGCGGATTCAAGATATCCACGTACATCGAACCACTGACATTATCGCTCTCGACGCGGCCGCTCGCCTGCAGCCGCAGCGCGTGCGTCAGGCGTAGTTCCTCGAATAGATAGCCGCCGATGCTATCGGTCGTGTTGGGCTCGAGCAGATTGTCGCCCTCGAAACTTATGCCGGCCAGCTGGCGATTGCTGATCTGAATGCCGGCGATGCTCGTCAACGCGCCGAGCGCGGTCGCAATGGGCACGGATTCGATTTCCGCGCGGCCTTCCGTGTATCTGTTCGTAAAGCGGGACCCTACGGCGTCGGCGCCCTCGTCGGCCTCGAAAACGAGTTCGTTGTGCGCGTAGTTGGTCCAGCCGAACCAGCCGCGCACGGCGGCAATGCCGAGATCCGGCGCACGCCATTCGCCCTTGGCGTTGATCTTGTCCTGTCCCATGTCGATGCGCGATTTTTCTTCCGCCGCTTCGATTCCGGGAACGGCATAGAGACTGTCGAAGCGCGTGTAGCTGACACCGAAAAAACCATCGTGTCCGATGACGGAGCCGCCGATGGACGCGCCGTGGCTATCGAGAAATGAGTTTTCCTGACGGCCTTCCGGCGTGTCGTAATCGTCCGCATGGCGCGCGAAGCCGTCGGCGTGGATGGCGAAGCCTTGCGAACCGGCCGTTGCCTTGAACGCGCCGTCGCGCCCGTTGTCGACGGAACTTAATCCGCCCATGACTTGCGCGGTGAAGCCGCCATACGGAATATAGGTCGGGATGCGCTGGTTTTCCGCGCTGACGACGCCACCGATGGCCTGCGATCCATAACGAACGGTCGACGGCCCGCGCGTCACAGTCACGCTATCGGCGCTGTAAGGATCGATCGGAAAAGCATGGTCTTCGCTGATGTCGGAAACGTCTCCTGTCGCTATTCCGTTTTCCTGAATTCGCACGCGGTTGTTGTCGAGGCCGCGAATGATCGGACGATTTGTACCCGGCGCGAACGTCGATCCAGCTATGCCCGGCTGCTGATCCAGCGTGTCGGTGATCGTTGCGCCATGCGTCGGAATGATATCGCGGGCATTCGTTACCGTGGTCGCCTGCGTGCCTGATTGCGGGCTTATCAGTGTGCCGGGCGGCGGCAGGATCGTCGCCGCCAAGACCGCATCTTCTCCGCCGCCTTCCACGGATGGCGGCGCTTGCGGGGGCACCGGCTTCGAAGCAGCCGCCGTCGCACCGGACGGCCCGTTCCTTTTCGGCGTGCGCGCCTTCGTCTTCGATGAGACGGCTCTTTTGGGCGCAACAACGACGACGGGCGGCAACGGAGACGCCGAGGATTGCGAGGTCTGTTCTGGCTGGCTCGTAGATGCCGGAGGCGTCTCTTGTGCCTGAGGCTCTTGAGCCATTGCTTGCGACATAGACCCAAAGGCCACGGCAAACGCCGTCAATCCGATGCACGTGCGCATGATTTCCCCCAACGACATTCCCCAACTGCAGCAACCAATGCCGCTTTAATAGTTTCGTATAATATAACATATTTAATGTGTCGAGCCGGCTCATATCGCGACGCGCGGACGCGTGCCTTTCAAGCGACAGTCTGGACTGCGAAAGCGCGGCAAACCGGCGGTTTATTTGCGCTCGAAAGTCGACATGTGAGCAACTCGCGCTCCCTAAAATGAGACAACTCAGCTATGCATCGCCGCCGCGCCGCAATTTCGAGCCAAGCCGTCACTTAGATTCCGACGCCGCGAAAACCCCGCTGGCCCAGACATGCAAAGCGGCAGCGCGATCGGCGCCGAACGCAAAAGCGATGACGAACGAAGGACCGAACCGATGAACGTCTTGAAGCTCAAGGGCCGCTCGTTTCGTCTTGGTGCTGCCTTGAGTGCGGTACTGATTTCGTGCGCCGGATTTTTGAGCACGCCGTGCGCGGCCAAGCACAAACAGCAATTGTCCGTTCCGAGCGATCCGTGCCCCAAGATGAGCAGCTATCTGATGAAACGCATCAACGATATGAAGAGCCTAAAGGCGACGATCGCCAAGGAGCAGACCGTTCCCGATACGCTCGCGGGCGTCTTCGACCTGATGCAGGGCAAACCCTACGTCGATCAGCCCAAGGCTCAAAAGCTGGCGGAGATGCGGCGCGAGGCCAATAACATCAACGATGCCATGCGCGTTTCAGGCTGCACCGTCGTCGATATCGATACCGAACTCGGGAAACCCGCAACCCCTGCTCTTCCGGCTCCCGCGCGCAAGGGAAAGAGCAATGGAACAGGCCTGGAGACAAATATCCCGCTCCGATCCTCCCATTAACTTTTTGTTTACCCGAAGCATCTTGAACTTTCCCGGTAGCCGTCTCTTGCACCGGGCTGACCATCGTGAGCTTTTCCCGAAATCTGGTCGTGACTGGAGTGCTCGCCGCGACGGCGTCCGTTATACCGGGCGATCTCGCGGCTCAGAGCCTTACGATCGACGAAACGATCACCGTTCAAACGTCTTGGATGAGCGGATATATGGGTCTTGGCGGCGGCTTAGCGCGAGCGATGCCGAAACCCACCGCCGATAAAAAGACCGTTTTGGCGGCGCCGGAGCGTCGGGTTGTACGTCGCCCGCCTGCGCAGGTCGCGCGACGTCCTATCGAGTCCAAACCGCCGATCGCACTCATCGCGGAGACGCTCGATCATACGGGCGAGAACATTGCAACGCTCGGAGCACGCGCCGAGCCGCGATGATTGTAATGCTAACGCCACCGTCCGAACCAGGAGCCTCAGTTTAACGGACGACCCGCGCCAACGATCGATTAACCGGAATTACCGTTCTCGCTGCCAGCGTCGTCCGCCGAGGCTACGTTTGCGCCGATTGTTATCGCGCCGGGAGCTGGCCATGCGGAACGCGACAGTCTTATTTATTTGCATCATCGTGCCGGGCATTCTTTCGACTTCGCCGGGCGGCGCGCACTCGATTTTGCCGCTGACGGCTCTCGAGCAAAATCGCCTTCCGGTGATTGCCGTCACACATCGCCATGACGATGGCTATGATAATATCTATGAAGATGAAGACGATCTGCCCCCGCCGCGACGCGTCGATCCTTATCCTCCGCAGCCGGACGCGGCTCCCGTTTTCGAAATTCTACCGCCTCCTCCGCCTCCGAGTTGTGGCGAGTTCCGGTATTGGAACGGCGAATACTGCGCCGATGCGCGCGTTCAGCCGCCTTATACCGGACCGCGATGGTGATCTTCGGACAATCCCGAAAATCACGTTAGACGGCGCACGCCTCGGCTTAGGCCGAACGACATAAGGCGGAATAAGCCTGTTTTGCCGTATGATCAGGCAGTGCGGTGCGCGCGCTCGTGGTTTTTGAAAATCATTCTCAGCGCCTGACACTTCGTCGACCTGACGAAAAAGTAATCGTCCAGGCGGTATTTTCACGAGCATTTCAAACCTTACATATCTACCGCCGTCTCATTTCGGCGTGGCGCATAATGGCGAAGGAACACCTGACATGGAGTCACAGGAACAACGTCTCATCGAGGATCTGTTCGCCCGTTTAAGGAGCGCGAGCGGTGCACCGAAGGATCGGGATGCGGAGCAGCTCATCAGGGATCTTCTCTCTCGCTTTCCGGACGCTCCCTACTATCTGACGCAAAGCGTGCTCGTGCAGCAGCAAGCCCTTGATCGCGCCGACGTGCGCATAAGAGAGCTCGAAGCATCTACACGAGACATGCGATCCAGCGAGCCGCGTGGGTCCACCAATTTTCTCGGCGGATCATCGGTGCCACAGACAGGCCGCAGGTCCGCGGATACGCCTTCTGAAACCGCACAGCCTGCCGCGAGCCCGTGGGCGCGGCAGCCGTCGCGGGGCGGAAGCTTTCTTGGTACGGCGCTTTCGACCGCAACGGGCGTTGCCGGCGGTATGTTTCTCGCCGACAGCATTCGCAGCCTTTTTGGCGGTAGCGGCGGCGCGGCGTCGGCCAGCGAAACGCAGGCTAAACTCGATCGCGCTCAAGACGACGCGCAAGATGCGAGAGACGATGCCGATCAGGCGCGCAAGGATCTCGCTGCCGACGATGCCGCCCAGGACGACATGCAGGACGAGCAGGATGACGACTGGTCCGACGACGACGGCAGCATGGACGTGTGAATGAGGATCAGCCTGCGCAGCACGCGCTCGCCGGTCAGATCGCCGGCGAGTTGAAGGCGTGTCGCGGGCTGTCCCATCGCAGGCTCGGTCTCAATCCGCAGTCAGTTCGGAACCAGCTGTTCAGGTCGCGCCTTATCATTTTGCAGGAACGTTCCTGACAGTCTGACATTAGCCAACGGCTTGAGATTTCCGAGATGGGAAACGATAGAGCCGCGCTCAACGATCCAGTTTTGTCGCCCCGACTAGCGAATTGGATGCGGAAATCGAGAGCGTTCTTGAAACTGGGCGCTGCCGGCGCCCGTGAACTGCAATTTCTCTCGAACGAACAGCAGGCCACGGGCGTGCAAAACAATCAAAAGCGATAATTGAGTGAAGCTCGACCCTCCTGCATGCCCGGAGAAACATGCACGTCGACAAACTCGTTGAGGTTTGTACCGTCGATTGTCGGCAGCCCGACCTTGCCGCTTCCGAAGTCAGTGTAGCGGTATTCGGCTCGCAGGGACAAGTGCTCGGTAATCCGCGTTTCAGCGCCGGCGCCCACAAACACACCGGAAAGGCTCGGCACATTTATAGTCGCTGAAATATCCGGATCGGACCCAACAACGTTTAATTTCACGTCGCTCAGAGACATGCGGCTGTAACCTCCAGCCACGTACCAAAGCGTATCGGGAGAAAAGAGATATCCCAGCCGCGCTCCGACAGACGCCTTGCCCTGAACGTCGAGGCTGGCGCGCGCTGTTAAAGGAATTCCCGGAATATCGACCGAGACGTTACTCGTCATGTCTTCAAAGTCATATTCACCGAAGGCGCCGACGACCCATTGGGCATTCACTTGATAATCGGCACCGAGAACGACCGTGCCGAAGCCGCCAGATGATCCTAATCCATTAAAAGAGGCGCGCGCTCCTGCGGCGCCCGGATCCGTGACCCCGGATCCTGGCTTGCCGTCAAATTCACTGACAAGTGAGCTAAAACCGCCGCCCACGCCGACATAGATGCCGGTCCAAGAGGTCGTCTCGGGAGAGACGGGGCCATCTTTAAGGCCCTGCGCTTGGATTACGCTGGAATGAAAAAAAAACGCTGCAATCGCGGCGATCATTGCCGCTGTGAAATTACGCGCCATCATGGTGCTCCTCGGCTTAGACAAGTCCAGCCGATGACGCGCCGCTTCGGTAAAGCGAAGATTAATCCGTATACGATGCAACCAACGCATTCAGGCATTGTTGTTGAACGTGTCTCACCAGCTTCGATCGAAAGTTGGGTTCGTCTCGATCGCGCTGGTGGATCTGCACAAAAAACCATCGTGAAGCACGGGGTTTAAAGTCGCTAACAATAATTAGACGGCAAGCATCGCCTTACACCGTCGGGTGTACGTCGCAGGAGGAACGAGCCGATCCGGCGTCCATTCTCTCATCCGACCCGAGACGGTCTGCGGAGGACGGCTTCCGTTCACCGCGAGTTGCACGCGATCGGATGATCCGGATTTCCTCGAACTGCCCGGATCGCAGGCGCGAGGCCGCAGCGAACCTGAACGGAACAACCGGGCTGGCTGCTCAGCGACATCGGGATTGCAGTCGGTTTGCGAACAGTCTGACACCGAACGTCAGACTGGCTCCGCTACGGCGAAGTCAGAATGAAATTCCGACTTCGCTAAACCCCTGTTTATAATGGTGAGCCCGGTTGGGATCGAACCAACGACCCTCTGATTAAAAGTCAGATGCTCTACCGCTGAGCTACGGGCCCCCGAAGGGGTCCGGTTACCTGCCTTTTCGCCGGAGCGCAAGTGTCGGCTCGCGCGGTGCGCAAAGATCACGGCATGCGGCCCACAGGATGGTGCTTTCAGGACAGATTTACGCACCTTGCCGGAAACTTTGAGCCCGCACTTGACTGGAGGGACGTGGCTGGATGCGTTGCCGTGACGCCTCATGGGGCGTCAGCATAGCCATTGTGCGGCGATATGGTCGCAGTATCGATACGCGCTTAAGCTTACAGACTTGAATTCCGGTTTCCCCGCCAAAGTGCTTCGAGGTCCCGCGTTTCACCGGGCACCATAGGCCTCGGCTCGGAATCTCTTCCGTTTCATTTACGGCGCACCCATGCCTGACCGCCTCAAGGCCGTTCTTCTGATGTGCACGGCTGTGTCGTTGTTCTCGTGCCTCGACGCGACGGCGAAATATCTCGGCAGCTTTCAGGGCATCCCGACGTCGGAGATCGTGTGGGCGCGCTTCCTCGGCCAAGCTTTGCTGATGGTGATCATCTTCGGGCCGCGCTCGGTTCCGGGGTGGTTCAGGACGAAGCGGCCCGGGCTGCAGATTTTGCGCTCGGTGTTCATGGTGGCGACGACGGCGTTCAACTTCATCGCCATCCAATACCTGCGTCTCGACCAGACGATCTCGATCGCGTTTCTGGCGCCGCTTCTTGTGGCGGCGCTGGCCGGACCACTGCTCGGCGAATACGTGGGATGGCACCGCGCGATGGCGATCGTTTCGGGTTTTCTCGGCGTTCTGATCGTTGTCCGGCCCGGCATCGTCGAATTTCATCCGGCATTCCTGGCGTCGCTCGTCTCGATGACGGCCTATGCGCTGTTCATGATCGTGACGCGCAAGCTCTCGGGCATCGATCCGCCGCTTGTCACGCTTTTCTACGCGCTGATCGTTGGTGTCGTGGTGGGCGGATTCTTCGCGATTCCGGAGTGGGTGTGGCCTGCGACGCCGCTCAATTGGCTGTTGCTGCTTGCGACCGGCGCGCTCGGCGGGCTCGGGCATTATCTGCTGATTCACGCCTATGGGCTGGCGCCAGCCTCGTCCGTCTCGCCGTTTCTCTATTTCCAGCTGATGAGTATGGTCGCGCTGGAATACGTTGTTTTCGGCGACAGCCCGGACCGTTGGACGCTGATCGGTTCGGGAGTCGTCATCGCGTCCGGCATCTACCTCGTGCACCGGGAACGCATCGCCCATCGCGACAGCAAGGACGCTGCTATGGAGCAGCAAGCTGCCTCGTAATCCGCGATTTCGTTTCGTCGGCCCACTCTGCGAAGCGGCCGTTCGCGATGGCTTCACGCATCGCCGCCATCAGGTCCTGATAAAATACCGTGTTGACCCACGACAGGATCATGGCGCCGAGAAATTCGCCGGACTTGATCAGGTGATGCACGTAGGCCTTGGAATAGTCGCGCGCCGCAGGGCATGAACTCAGCTCATCGATCGGGCTCATGTCTTCGGCGAACTTGGCGTTGCGCATATTGAGCGCGCCATTCCAGGTGAACGCATAGCCGTGGCGGCCATTGCGCGTCGGCATCACGCAATCGAACATGTCGACGCCGAGGCGGACGGATTCGATGAGATCGAGCGGCGTGCCGACGCCCATCAGGTAGCGCGGCTTATTTGCGGGAAGCGCTGGCAGCGTTTCGCCGAGCGTCGCGATCATCGCCTCGTGACCCTCGCCGACTGCGAGCCCGCCGACGGCGTAGCCGGGAAAATCCATCGCCACGAGCGCGTCCGCCGAACGGCGGCGCAATTCCGCATCGGTGCCACCCTGCACGATGCCGAACAGCGCCTGCCCCGCGTGCGCGCCGCCCGCCGCGCGTTGTGTCTCAAACGCGCGCTTCGAGCGTTCCGCCCAGCGCAGCGACAATTCCATCGCGCGCTCGACCTCGCGACGCTCTGCTGGCAACTCGATGCATTCGTCGAACTGCATCTGGATGTCGGCGCCGAGCAGGCATTGGATTTCAATCGAGCGTTCGGGCGACAGCATATGACGCGAGCCGTCGAGATGCGACTGGAACGCGACGCCTTCCTCCGTGATCTTGCGGATCTTTCCGAGGCTCATCACCTGGAAGCCACCGGAGTCGGTCAGGATCGGGCCGTCCCAGCGCATGAATTTGTGCAGCCCGCCGAGGCGGGCGATGCGTTCGGCGCCGGGCCGCAGCATCAGATGGTACGTGTTGCCGAGAAGGATGTCGGCGCCCGCGTCGCGCACCTGATCGGGGTAGAGCGCCTTAACCGTCGCGACCGTTCCGACCGGCATGAACGCAGGCGTGCGGATGACGCCGCGCGACGTCGTGATCTCGCCGAGACGCGCCAAGCCGTCCGTTTTTTTGAGGTGGAAGGCGAAGCGGCCGTCCGGAGTGAGATTATTTTCCACGTCTGCCTTTGCAAAATGCGTCGTGATCCTATCACCCCACCCCTAACCCCTCCCCGTCAAGGAGAGGGGAATTTCGCGGGGAATAGCAGGCTGGCGTCGCCGTAGGAATAAAAGCGATAGCCAGAGTGAATGGCGTGGCCGTAGGCGGCGCGCATGGTGCCGAGGCCGGAGAAGGCCGCGACAAGCATGAACAGCGTCGAGCGCGGCAGGTGAAAGTTCGTCATCAGCACGTCGATGGCCTTGAAGCGATAGCCGGGCGTGATGAAGATCGACGTTTCGCCCGACCACGGGGGAATGCGCCCATCATCGCGGGCAGCGCTTTCGAGGACACGAAGCGACGTCGTGCCGACGGCGACGATGCGGCCGCCGCGGGCGCGCGTCTCATTGAGCGCGGCCGCCGTCTCGGATGATATTTCGCCCCACTCGCTGTGCATCTTGTGTTCATCGGTGTCGTCGACCTTCACGGGGAGGAACGTGCCCGGCCCGACGTGCAGCGTCACGAAATGGCGCGAGATGCCGCGCGCATCGAGAGCGGCCAGCAGTTCCGGGGTGAAGTGCAGCCCGGCGGTCGGCGCGGCGACGGCGCCGTCCTTTTTTGCATAAACGGTCTGATAGCTCTGACGGTCGCGATCGTCGGCACCACGCTTCAGCGCGATGTACGGCGGCAGCGGCATCACCCCGATGGCGCGGATCGCATCGTCGAGCACGCTGCCCGAAAAATCGAATGCAAGCTCGACTTCGCCCGCCTCGCCTTTCGCCGACACGGTCGCATCGAGCGCGCCGAGAAGGCAGCTTTCACCCGAATGGCCGAAGTGCACGCGGTCGCCGACCTCGAGACGTTTCGCCGGTCGCGCGAAGGCGCGCCAGGAATTGTCGCTGACATGCTTCGTCAGGTTGAAATCGACTTTCGCCTGCGTCTCACCGCGACTGCGCACGCCTGAGAGCGCCGCCGGAATAACGCGCGTATCGTTGAAAACGAGCGCATCGCCCGGGTTGAGCAAGCCCGGAAGATCGCGGACTGTCCTGTCGGAGAGATCGGCGTCGTCACGTGCGCAGCCACCCTCGACCGGATGTACGACCAGCAGACGCGCGGAATCGCGCGGCTCTGCGGGACGCAGCGCGATGCCGCTATCGGGCAGCTCGAAATCGAAAAGATCGGTACGCATCGCGACGTGTCACCTTTTGCGCCATGCTCCCGCGATCGCGAGCACCGTGACGACGAGCCAGCTCACCATCATCAGTGTACCGCCGATCGGCGCAAGCATCTGGAATGACGCGTCGTCGATGATCGTGTGGTAGGCAATTTCGCCCGAGAAAATCGAGGCTCCGGTAAGCATCAGGGCGGCAACGGCCTGCCACAGACAGGGGCGCGAGGCGCGGAACGGCAAGGCCACGAGGGCGACGGCCCCAGCGGCATGAAGCGTCAACATCGTCGCCGCCGTCGCAAGCGACGCGCTCGGGTACTTGTGCGAGGCGGCTGCGGCGAGCGCGACGCCAGCAGCGCCGGCAAGGCCCGCCCAGGCGAGAATGAGAAAAGGCGCGCCGCAAAGCGCGCCCTTGGTGGTGTCACAAGAGTCCGTCATCACGCCGCATCCGAAGCGACGCGAACCGTGATCATCTTATCCGGGCTCGCCGGCGGCTCGCCCTTGTTGAGCTTGTCGACGTTCTCCATGCCGGAGATGACCTTACCCCAGGCGGTGTATTGCTTGTCGAGGAAGCGGGCGTCGTCGAACACAATGAAGAACTGGCTGTTCGCGGAATTCGGATTCTGTGCGCGCGCCATCGAGCAGACGCCGCGAACGTGCGGCTCGGCGTTGAATTCGGCCGGAAGGTTCGGCAGCTTCGAGCTACCGGTTCCACGGCCCTGCGGGCAACCAGTCTGCGCCATGAAGCCGTCGATGACGCGATGGAACACGATGCCGTCGTAGAAGCCTTCGCGCGCCAGCGTTTTAATGCGTTCGACATGCTTCGGCGCGAGATCAGGACGGAGTTCGATCACAACCGGACCCTTGCTCGTCTCGATCAGCAGTGTGTTCTCGGGGTCTTTGTAGTCAGCCACTTGCAGTTCCTTTCAGTATTTCTTTCGCTCTCCCCGTTCGCTGGGGAGGGTCAGGGTGAGGGGCAGCCGCCTGCTCTAAGCTAGTTGCCGCCCCTCTCCCCATTCCAAGCGCAGAGGAATGGGGAGAGGGAGTTTTTCTACTCGACGTAAACTTTCACCATCGTGTCGGGAGCGTCGACTGTGCCCGAGCCCGGCTCGCCGCGCTTGATCTTGTCGACGTTCTCCATGCCCGAGACGACCTGTCCCCAGATGGTGTACTGGCCCGTCAGACCGGAGCAGCCTTGATCGTTGAAGCAGATGAAGAACTGGCTATTCGCCGAATTCGGATCCTGCGTGCGCGCCGCGCCGACCGAGCCGCGCTTATAGGGCTCCCGCGAGAATTCGGCGGGAAGATCGGGAAGCTTCGAACCGCTCATGCCGGTGCCGGTCGGATCGCCGGTCTGCGCCATGAAGCCGTCGATCACACGATGCCACTTGAGGCCGTTGTAGAAGCCTTCGCCAGCCAGCGTCTTGACGCGCTCGACGTGCTTTGGCGCGAGATCGGGCCGGAGCTGGATGACGACCTTGCCGGTCTTCAGCTCGATAACGAGTTTGTCGCCCGCCGCGCGAGCCGACGTGCCGGCGAGGCACGTCATGGCAAACACGGACGCGAGGGCAAGATATAGAAAGCGGGTCATGGCGCTCCTCATGATGTCTTGGAGGTTTTCCAGAGGCGGGCTGTTGCCGCTCTGTCGTTGCAGCCGGCAGTGTTGTCGCCCTTATGGCGATTTGACGGCCTGATCGCAACCCTTGGACAGTGTTGCGGCGCTTGCGCCGGGCTTCGGCGCCATGACGAGCGCCGCAGTTCGCGACCCTGCCGCCTATCGATGTGATTTCATGCCGCGCGAGCGACTGAGGGGTGGCGTCGGTTCCGGCGGCGCCTCGGATCGCTTCTGGCGTTCCTGCGGCGCGGCCTCGAACGTCACGAGAAAGCGCGGCATGTCGTGCACGATGCCCGCGGGCAAAACCTGCACACCTTCGCGCACGAGGCGTGCGAATTGCTGATCGCGATGCGGACCCCGGCCGATCGCGCCACCCTTCGCGACGACGCGATACCAGGGGACGAAATCGCGCTCGTCTTCCGACAAGCTCGCCAAGCGCGCCTGAACGAATGCGGGCGGCTCGCCAATCTTTTCAGCCAGTACATCGAACGTCGTCACGCGACCCGTTGGAACGGCGCGAACGAGCGTCAGCAGATCGGCTCTTTTCGACATGGCGTTGACCCGTACCAAAATCTATTTCGACTTGGTGGACTTGGCCTTCAGGCGCTTCAGCACGTCCTTGGAGACGAACGGCGAAGGATCGCCGCCCATCGAGACCACCGCGCGCACGAGGTTAGCTGCGATGTGGCGCACGTGCGGAGACGCGGCGACGTAGACAGTCTGAATGTCCGGCGCCATCTCGCCGTTCATGCCCGCCATCTGCATTTCATAGTCGAAGTCCGTGCCGTCACGCAGCCCGCGAACGATCACTTTCGCCCGGTGCAGAGCCGCAGCATCAACCGCCAATCCGGAAAAGGTCACGACCTCGATTTTCGTTTTTGTGTCGCGCGCGATGGGGCGAACTTCGTCCTCAAGCATCGCGATGCGATCGTCGGTCGAAAACATCGGGGCCTTGCCCGGATTGATGCCGATGCCGATGATCAGTTTGTCGAGCAGGCCTGCCGCCCGCCGAATGACGTCGGTGTGCCCGAGGGTCACGGGATCGAAGGAGCCGGAATAAAAGCCGATGCGGGTCATGCTCGCTTGTAAGGGCGCAACCGATCCGAGATCAAGCCGTCGCCGCTTCTTTAGAGGAAGTCTTAAGCGTCCGCTTGATCAGGGCCGAGACAATCGGCCGTTTGCGCAAGGCGGCCAAGAAACGGCGACCCTCACGCGTGCGGGTCCAAGGCTCCAGCGGGGGGATGCGGTCCGTCGCACGATAGTAGCGCTTGGCGAGGCTCAGGCTGAGCAGGGCGACGGCTGCGCCGGCGCAAAGGTCGATGATGTAGTGGCCGCCGACCGGGACAGTCGAAACGAACATGACGATGTTCAGGAGAATACCAAACACGCCGATGACCGGCACGCCGCGCCAGGCGATTGCGAACAGGAGGGCGGACGCCGCGTGATAGCTCGGGAACTCGACGATGCCGCTGAATACCATCTCGCGCGAACCGGTGCGCAAACCTTCGATGAGCTTCGGCTGCTCCCATGGCATGACGTTGATCGCGTCGGGGAAATCGGCGGGCGTGAAATGGAAGTACCAATAAGGTCCCATCGCCGGAATGAGGAAAAATCCGAACATCGTGATGGCGAGCGTGATGGCCGATGCGGTGATCATCAGGCGCAGGCGCTCGGGATCGGCGGCGGTCAGGGCAAGAAGCAACGCGACCGGCTGCCAGAGATTGCTGGCGTAGACGTGGCACAGCACGCGTGAAAGCTCAGGGTTGTCACGAAACCAGAAGGCCATCGCGATCCAATCGATCCCCATCCTGCGGTCGATCTCGGCGAGCGCCGCGTCTTGCAGCGGCATTGCCATGGCGGCGAGCGCGGAGCACAGCGGAGGAACGATCAGAAAGGTTGCGGTTAAGATCGCAGCCGTTTCCATGATCAGCGCCGGACGCAGCCAGCGCGCGCCGGTCAATCCGGCGGCAAGCGCGAGCAGAATGACGAGCTGCGCGGAGAGCAGAAACGGCGCATAATGGAAACCCATCGCAATCGACAGGATGGCGAGCAGTCCAGCGCACCCCGCCAGGACCATCCAGGCGAGACGGCTCGAGCGTTGCCACAGCTCGGGGATGCCGGCGCGAAGGTAAGCCCATGCGACTTCCCACATCGGCTTCGGCAACGCGGTGAAAGACGCAATACTCATGCACGGCCCCGCTACTGGACGGGTTGTTTGTGGCAGAGAAGCCTGAAAGGCGCGTTAAGGCTGGCGGGGTTTTTTGAAATCTTGAGAAGGTCAATAAATTCAATATCTTAAAATCACAAATCGAAGCGGACAAACGTCAGCTATCGCTGGCGTTTGTCCGGGGCGCGGCGGCTTCGTGAAGCTGGTGGCGGGCGCGACCTTGGAATGCGCAAATAAACGAGGCCCGGATTTCCCCGGGCCTCACGATTAGCAATCGCATGTTTGGCTGCGTGCCACGCTATTTAAGCGGCACGTCCGCCGAACGCGTTCCGAGGATATCAGAGAGATTGAACCGATAGCCGAGACCGACCGACACGATGAGCGGGTCGACCGTCACGTCCGCCTTGACGTTGGTGCCCTTCCAAGACGCGTCCGTGTCGAGCCAGACTTTCTTGATGTCGGCGTTGAAGTACCAGCCTTGTCCGAGCTCGACATCGACGCCCGCTTGCAGCGCGAAGCCCCAGGAATCGTCGAGCTTGATTTTGGCTCCGCCGAGGTCGCTTTTTCCGCCGTCAAAATAGTGAATGTATTGGACGCCCGCGCCGAGGTAAGGCTTGAAGCCGCCAACCGGATCGAAATGGTATTGGAGCGTCAGGATCGGGGGGAATGTCCAGAAGCTTCCGAGATCCGTGCCTTTCAAGTCCGCGCGCCCTTGAGCTTCGAAACGCGCGAAGCAGCAGAACAGTTCGGCTGCGATGTTCTTGGTGAAGAAGTGCGTCAACGTCAGAGTCGGAAGCACGTCGGTGCTGACGTCGGCATCCGCGTTCGGATCGATGTTGACCTTCGCGCTCGCGTCCGGAACCACCACGGTGCCTTGCACGCGGACGAGAGTATCTCCGCTATAATTGCCAGCTCCCGCAGGTGCCGCGATCAACGATAACCCAAGCGCAAGAAGCACGCCGATTGCTTCTCTCTGCATTGTCTAACCCCCATTTGCTTTGTCAGTCCCCACCGCGAATCGCGAGCGACCCGGCAGTCTGACGAGGGTTATCGATGCGGCGCGGCACCGTGCCTACGGCGATGCAGAGCCGACTTCTGACGGAGATCAGACGACGGGCGCGATAATCGCGCATGTGACACCCGCGCCACGGAATTTGTTGATATCGATCAAAATTTTGCGGATGCGCCCAGCCGATAACACAGGTCTCAACGAAACCCACTCGCTGCGAGTCACAGCACGATGTCGTCCTATGAGACCGCAGCGAAGATTCTCGACCGCCTGCTATCGGGCGATCGAGCAAACATTTTTGCGCCGCTGCAGAAGCGCGCCCAACTCGTCCGGCTCGGCAATCGCTATGCCATCAGCGCGCTCGGCTCGGGTTTCGTCTATATCGTCGCTCGCGGCGTCGTCTGCGTTGAGAGCACGGTGCATCCTGGCGTCCATGCCGTCACCGCGCTTCTCTATGAGGGCGACGTATTCATTCCGGAGCTTCAACCTCCGTTGCCCGAGCTGACACTGACGACGCAACGTCCTTGCGAATTCTGGAAGCTGACGCTGACGGCGCTGGCCGAGGAATCGGAACGAAACTCGCAACTTCGGAAGGCTCTCTTTCTGCTTCCGCAGATGCGGAATGCGAGATCGCAGCTGCATATTGCAGCCATGTCGGGATTAAACTCAGAAGAGCGGATCGCGGCCGTTCTCATCGAAATCGGCGCGCACATCGGCATGCAGGCAGGCGGCGCGATTTCCTTCGACCTGCCGCTCTCGCGGAACAACATCGCAGACTATCTGGCGCTCAATCCCGATACGGTCTCGCGAATCCTGTCGTCACTCGTGAATGACGGGATCATCGAGCGCCGCGGCCGGTTCCAGGTGACGATCCGCGATTGGCAGGCACTTGTTGCGAAGTGCCCGCTGAGCGACGCGATCATCCGGCTGCACGGAGCAGGGAAACCCCTGCTCACTGGCTGACGTCTTCGCGCTCCTCGTCCGACACGTCCTCGGTGATGCGCTCGACGGAGACGACTTTCTCCTCGGCTTCCGTCTTGAAGATGCGCACGCCCTGTGTGTTGCGTCCGGCGATCCGGATACCGTCGACGGGGCAGCGGATCAGCTGGCCGCCATCGGTGACGAGCATGATCTGGTCCTTCTCGTCGATCGGGAACGACGCGAGCAAGCGGCCGTTGCGATCGTTGACGACCATCGCGACAATGCCCTTGCCGCCGCGCCCCGAGGTGCGGAACTCGAACGATGATGAGCGTTTGCCGAAGCCTTTGCTCGAGACCGTCAGCACGAACTGCTCGCCAGCCTGCATCGCCGTGAACCGGTCCGGACTGAGCGTCACCGCGTCGGCGTTGACCTCCTCGGCGTCGGCCTCCGCGACGGTCTCGATCTCGTCGGCGTCCTCCGAACGGCGCAAGGCACTGGCCTGCTTCAGATAGGCGGCGCGCTCCTCGGCCGATGCTTCAAAATGGCCGAGGATCGCCATCGAGATCACTTCGTCGCCGTCGCCGAGCCGGATGCCACGAACGCCGGTCGAGTCGCGCCCCTTGAAGAGCCGGATCTCGTCGCTGATGAGAAAGCGGACGCATTGGCCGTCGCCGCTCGTCAACAGCACGTCCTGATCGGGTTTCGCGATCGCGACCTGCACGATGCTGTCGCCTTCATCGAGCTTCATCGCGATCTTGCCGTTGCGATTGATGCTCTCGAAATCCGCGAGCGCGTTGCGCCGGACGTTGCCGGAACGAGTTGCGAAGATCAGCTCCAGCTCACCCCAGGTCGAGGAATCTTCCGGCAGCGGCAGGATCGACGTGATCACCTCGTCCTGTGCCAGCGGCAACAGATTGACGAGCGCCTTACCGGGAGACTGTGGCGAGGCGGGCGGCAAGCGCCAGACCTTCATGCGGTAGCACATGCCGCGTGACGAGAAGAACAGCACCGGAGTATGCGTCGACGTCACGAACAGCTGGGTGACGAAATCCTCGTCACGCGTCGACATGCCAGAGCGACCCTTGCCGCCGCGCCGTTGCGCGCGATAGGTCGCGAGCGGCACGCGCTTGATGTAGCCCTTGTGGCTGACCGTGACGACGCAATCCTCGCGCTGGATCAAGTCCTCGTCCTCGACCTCGCCCTCGATGTCGACGATTTCGGTTTTGCGCGGCGTTGCGAACTCGTCCCTGATCGACTGAAGCTCGCCCTTGACGATATCTACGACGCGCGCGCGCGACGCGAGGATCGCGAGGTACTCGCGGATTTCGCTGGCGATCTTGTTCAGTTCGTCGGCGATCTCGTCGCGGCCGAGGGCGGTCAGGCGGGCAAGGCGCAGTTCGAGAATGGCTTTCGCCTGTTCCTCGGAAAGGCGGTAGGAACCCGTCGCAGACACTCTGTGGCGCGGGTCGGCGATCAGCTCGACCAGCGGCACCATGTCCTTCGCCGGCCAATCGCGCGCCATCAGCTGCTCTTTGGCTTCGGCGGGAGACGCGGACGTGCGAATGAGCTTGATTACCTCGTCGATGTTGGCGACGGCAATCGCCAAGCCGACGAGCACGTGGGCGCGGTCTCGCGCCTTGTTGAGCAGATGCTTGATGCGCCGCGTGACGACTTCCTGGCGGAAGCTCGTAAATGCCGAGATGAAATCCTTCAGCGTCAGGCTTTCCGGACGGCCGCCGTTGATCGCCAGCATGTTGGCGCCGAACGTCGTCTGCAGGTCGGAATACTTGTAGAGGTTGTTCAGGACGACATCGGCGACCGCATCGCGCTTCAGCTCGATGACGATGCGGATGCCTTCGCGGTTGCTCTCGTCCCAGAGATCGGAGATGCCTTCGATTTTCTTGTCGCGCACGAGATCGGCGATTTTTTCAATCAGTGTGCGCTTGTTCACCTGATAGGGAATTTCGCTGACGATGAGGGCTTCGCGATCCTTGCGGATATGCTCGACCGTCACGCGGGCGCGCATGATGATCGAGCCGCGGCCCTTGTGATAAGCTGAAAGAATTCCCCCGCGACCGAGAATGAGGCCCGCCGTCGGAAAGTCCGGGCCTTGAATGAACTGCGAGAGTTCGTCGATGCCGATCTCGGGATTGTCGAGGTCAGCGATGCACGCGTCGATGACTTCGCCGAGATTGTGCGGCGGAATGTTCGTCGCCATGCCAACCGCGATACCGCCAGCGCCATTGACGAGCAGGTTCGGAAACTTGGCGGGCAGAACGGTCGGCTCTTGAATGGTGCCGTCGTAGTTCTCGCGATAATCGACCGTATCGTTATCGAGATCGTCGAGCAGGAAGCTCGCGACCTTGGCGAGACGCGATTCCGTGTAGCGTTCGGCTGCCGGCGGATCGCCGTCGATCGAGCCGAAGTTTCCTTGACCGTCGACCAGTGGCACGCGCATCGAGAAATCTTGAGCGAGGCGTACGAGCGCGTCGTAGATCGCGAGGTTGCCGTGCGGGTGATATTTGCCCATCACCTCGCCGACGATGCGCGCCGACTTGACGTATTTCTTGTTCCAGTCGAGTCCGAGCTCGTTCATTGCGAACAGGATGCGGCGATGCACGGGCTTCAGGCCGTCGCGTACATCGGGCAGAGCGCGCGAGATGATGACGCTCATCGCGTAGTCGAGATACGACTTCTTCATCTCCTCCGCGATGGAGACGGGACGTATGTCGCTCGGCTCGCGGCCAGCCGGTCTTTCGTCGTCGCTGTTATCGGTCAAAGTCTCAACTTTCTTGGAGGCAAATCGCGGCTGCAGCGCGGACGTTCGGCTGGCGCGGGAAGATGTTCGATACTATACCGGAAACAGCGCCGGAATGCTATCGGCGCGGCGACATGACGCGAATTCATGCGGGAAAATTTTATACGCTATTTCAATATGTTATTTGAGCCATTTTAGGTGAGACCGAGCGCGAGCGGACTTCATCCGGACACAGTCGAAAGCTACTTGCTCGGCCGTGCAGATTCGGGATTTTCGTGGGTCTCGATCGAACCGGCGGCGCGGCGCCGACGAGCCACGTACTCCACCTGAAAAGGACCTTTCAATGAGCCCAAAACTCTTCGCCCTCGCCTTCCTCACGCTTTCCGCCGGAGCGCTTCCGGCACTCGCCGACGACATCTTCCTTACCGAACAGAAGCCGACGGAATATCTCGCGAAGGATCGTCTCATCGGCATCAACGTTCATAACGGCGACGGCAAGGTGATCGGCGACGTCGAGGATCTCGTCGTCGACGGCGACAACAAAATCGTCGGCGCGATCATCGGCGTCGGCGGGCTTCTCGGCGTTGGCGAGAAAAAGATTGCCGTCAGCCTTCCGTCGCTCAACATCGAGGCGACCGACAAAGGCATCGTGATCACGTTGCCAGCGGCGACGAAGGAAGCTCTGACGGCCGCTCCGGCCTACAAGCGCGCCAACCCTCCGAAGGGCTGGCTGCAACGCGCCGCCGAAAAGGGTGAAGAGATCCGCGACAAGTCAGGCCCCGCCTACGAGAAGGCGAAAGCCGCCGCCAAAGACGCCTACGAGTCGGCGAAGGAAACGGCTGGACCCGCGATCGAGAAGGCCAAGCAGGAAGCCCAGGACGCAATCGCCAAGGCGAAGGAAGCGGCGCAGCCGACGACCCAACAGCCGCCTGCCGAGGCACCAAAGAACTAAGGCGCGAAACCGAATTTCCCTTTTAAACTCCACGTTTACCCCGGCGCGGAACGGCGCCGGGTTTTTTTGCGTTCTTTTCCTATCGAACGTTACCGTTTTTGCGCGGCCGCTGTCCGCCGAATTCCCGGACGGCCGAGAAAGGAACGACGTATGCCTCTATTTGCCATAGCTGCCGCGCTGACCGTTTCAGCATGGCTCTCACAAGCTGCCTTCGCCGCCGATCAGACTTCGGGCGAGCAGTTGTTCAACAACAACTGCCGCACGTGCCATTCCTGGAAGGAAGGCGATAACCGGCTGGGCCCGAGCCTGCACGGTGTCGTCGGACGGAAATCCGGTGCTTTGCAAGGGTTCAATTATTCGCCATCGATGAAGCAAGCGAATCTGACGTGGGATGACGGCACGCTCGACAAGTTCATCGCCAATCCGGACGGCGTGGTTCAAAGCAACATTATGAAGCCGTTCAACGGCATCACAGACGCGGCGACGCGGAAGCAGATCATCGAATTTCTGAAGTCGAAGTGATTGGGCGCGTGCGGATGCGAGCATCGCGAATAGCGAACGAGCCACCACCGTCATGGCCGCGAAGGCGGCCCATCCAGGGCAACACGAAGACATTCATCGAATGATCCTGGCTGGCCAGGTTAAGCCCCGCCGCGACGTGAGAGGGCGCGCGTCAGATGGGGTTTGCGTCCGGCGCGCGCCGTTATTCTAATCTCGTCATGGCCGCGAAGGCGGCCATCCCCGACAAATTCTCCTAGCGAATTCATTAGTTCCACACCTTAAAGGGTGTTGACGGTCGCGTGGATGGCCGCCTGCGCGGCCATGACGATAGATGTGAGAGCGGGTCGACTTCAGTCCGTTAATGCAGCCGAACATTGGCAGTAGACGCCTGCGGCTGGTGTCGGCTACGCATGGCCGCCCAGATTTGTGGAGGGTGAGCGTGGCGTCGGGCGGGTCAAGATCAGTCGTTCTGATTGCACTTGGGTGCAACTTCGGGATTGCAGCCGCGAAATTCGTTGCGGCGGCCTGGACGTCCTCTTCCGCAATGCTGTCGGAAGCCATCCACTCGCTCGTCGATACCGCCAATCAGGGTTTGCTCCTATTTGGGATCTCGCGCGCCAAGCTGCCCCCCGACGAGCAGCATCCGTTCGGCTACGGCAAGGAAATTTACTTCTGGAGCTTCATCGTCGCGATGGTGCTGTTCTCGCTTGGCGCGGGCGTCGCCATCTACGAGGGCGTGCTCAAGATTCTCGATCCTCATCCGCTGCAAAACGTGAAGGTGCTGTACGCGGTCCTCGGCGTTGCGATGGCTCTTGAAGGCTATTCATTGCTGAAGGCCGTGCGCGAATTCAACGCGCGGCCGGAGCCGCGGCACGGATTTGTCGAAGCGCTGCGGCGTTCGAAAGACCCGAGCCTGTTCGCAATCGTGCTCGAAGACATAGCTGCGATGCTCGGTCTGACGATCGCTCTCGTCGGCACGCTCGTCACGCATCTCGGCGGTTTCAACAGAGCCGACGGCTTTGCTTCAATTCTGATCGGTCTGGTTCTCGCGGGCGTTGCCGCGTTCATGTCGATCGAGATCAAATCGCTGATCGTCGGAGAGGCGGCGTCGCGCGTCGTGCAGGCGGGGATCCGCGAGATCGTCGCGAGCGAGATCGGCGGCGACGGTCCGATCCGCAAGATCAACGACCTGCGCACGATGCACCTTGGACCGCATGACGTGCTCGTCACCGCGAGCGTCGATTTCCAGGACGGCATCAGCGCGCGAACGGTGGAAGACACGACCGGGCGTTTGCAGGCTGCGATCAAATCGCGTTTTCCGGAAGTGCGGCACCTGTTCATCGAGGGGCAGTCGGAGGAGGCGTTCAAGCCCGCATCCGTGACGCTGCATTAGCGCCCGGCGATGGTGCCAGCTTCGTCATTCTCGAATGGGCGAGCTTGCGACGCCGTTCGGCAATCCAGCATAAAAAGTGCCGAAGGTTCAATTTTGTGTCTTCGACGAGTCTTGCGCTGGATTCCCCGGCCTTCGACGCAGCTTCGCTGCGCTCGGCCGAGGATGACAGCGCTTGGCGACTCCGCTTTGAGTTGGCGCTTGGCGACTCGCGTTCCGCGAGCCGGCCGCCAAGCGCAAACTAAAATGGAATTTCGTCGTCGAGGGCCTTGTCGAAGCCGCCCTTGGCACCGCCGCCACCCGTCTTCGAGGAAACCCGGCGCGGCTCACTCCCACTTGAACCCTGGCTTGAACCCTGGCCAAAGCCGCCGTCGGTTCCGTAATCGGGTCCGCTTTCCTGCATGCCGACGGATGCACCACGGCCGCCGGAGGCACCATCAAGCATCGTCAGCGTGCCGTTGAACCCCTGCAGCACGACCTCGGTCGAATACTTCTCGGCGCCGCTCTGATCGGTCCACTTGCGCGTCTGCAGCGCGCCTTCGATGTAAAGCTTCGAGCCCTTCTTCACGTACTGCTCGATGACCTTGCACAGCGGCTCGCTAAAGACGACGACGCGATGCCACTCGGTCTTTTCCTTGCGCTCGCCCGTCTGCTTGTCGCGCCAGGTTTCGCTTGTCGCCAAACTCAGGTTGGCGATCGGCCGCCCGTCCTGCGTGCGGCGAATTTCGGGGTCCTTGCCGACGTTGCCGACCAGAATGACCTTGTTGACCGAACCTGCCATTCGCAGTCTCCTTGAAACTTGTTTTGAACTTCAGACGCGGGCTGCGTCAGTGGCCAGACTCATCCGACATGAACGCCGCAGCATCCTAGTTGTATCAGCTGCAGCACCGCAGAATCTCTAACCGACATTAGAGGCTAGGCCACCCAGCTTCCTCAGATCATTTGCCGTTGTCCACGATTTACACACATCTAGCGTTCTCTTTATGTTCCAATATAGGGAAGCCTTGGCAACAGCGCAAGAGGATTCGGATCGGATAGGCTCGCGGCAACCCGCGGCCGCTTGACTGGCGAAGGCTATCGGCTAAGGCGATTGTTCAGAACACACGCGCGTTCGCCGCGCACGACCGGAGCGTCAAAGCCGCAGATGGCTCACTATAATTGCCTGAAATGCCCGGGGTACTGCTGCTCGTATCCGGTGATCGCGCTCAACAAGCGCGACGTCGAACGCCTCGCGAAATATTTCAAGGTCACGTTCAACACGGCGAAGAAGCGCTACACGCGCGAGGGCCATGGCCACAAATATCTGATGCGCCGCAAGGGCGACAAGCATTACGGCCGCATCTGCCAGTTCTTCGACACGAAAGAACGCCGCTGCACGATCTATCACGGACGCCCGCGCGCCTGCCGTGAATATCCGGGCCACGGCCGCTGCGGCTACTATGATTTTCTGATGCACGAGCGCCGCTGCCAGAACGACGACACGTTCGTCGCCGTTACCAATCACAAGGATTGAAGGTTGCGTTTGCGCCGGGCGACCCTCCTTCGTCGAGCCGGCCGCCCGACGCGTTTAAATTTTTTCCTCCCGATCATTGATAGCAACACGTATGTGGGCCTCTCTTTCGTCCAGACAGAGACAGGATCGCGAACACCTGATTCCTTGAAAGCCCTGATCTGATCTTCGACGCTTGGCCATGAATGGTTCGTCGGCTGAGGCGTCGATATCTTTTTCATCTATGGCTTCGGCTTCAGCCGAGCGCCGACGGTGTGGCCCGCGAGGCAGACAACGGCGATTGGCAATAGCCAAACCCAACACAGGCGGACAAATGCCGCAACAGATTGAAACACGACGGGCGGAGATGTCTGTAGCGTGGATGGCCGCCTTCGCGGCCATGACGGGAGAGATAGGAATCGCGACTGATCTTCTATGGGCACGACAGGACAAATGTGCGCGCCGCCGCTTCGGCGACAGTCGTGCTTGGCGGCCGGCTCCGCGAAGCGGCGTCGGAAGCGACAATCGGAAAAAGATAAACCCCGCCGCATCCTCGGATGCGCGCGGGGTTCTTTTTACCTTCGATGGTTCGCCCAGACTAAAACCGGGCTTTTGATGCGAGGCTCTGGCTTGCCTTTACGGCAACCTCCCTCGTGCGATAGATCCAAATTGTGAACGTGACAGCTATCATGAACGCGGCCAAATTCTCGAGAGCGCCCGTCAAGCTGCTGACCTCGTGAACGTTAATCCTCGAGGTCCCGATATATGATCCGGTGGAGTCATCTCCCTCCTCGATTGTTTCGCCGAGTCACGCTTACTGCCTTATTCATCCGGCTCACGGGACTTTACAAACCACATGTGCCGAACAACTCGCCTTGGCGATCACTGCTCATCGACCCCATCGGCCGAGATGCCTTTGCGATCCTTGGCGACAGCAGCACCGTCACAAACTAAATCTGTGCCTCAAATGCGGTGTCGTCAAGACGTCATCTGTGTGAATGTGATTAAAAATATTCCACGCCCGCACATGATCCCTGTGCGGTGCATTTTATATTTTCAGAAGTAACAACGACATAACGACTACGACATAACGACTGAGAGGCTGCATTTGATGACGGAACATCACGCGACCGGCAGTTGCCTTTGTAAAGGCGTGGTTTTCGAAATTACCGGAACGCTCAGTCCCGTGCTCGCGTGTCATTGTTCACAGTGTGCAAAAACAAGCGGAAATTTCGCTGCAATGACCTGCTGTGCGCATGACAATCTAAAAATTCTTTCCGACGAGACATTACGTTGGTTCCGATCGTCGGAGACGGTCGAACGTGGTTTCTGCACTCGCTGCGGCGGCAATTTATTTTGGAAGCAAACTGGAAGCGGCGATGTCTACATCACCGCAGGCACGCTAGATAAACCGACCGGTCTCAAAATCGCCGAGCACATCTTCGTTGCATCGAAATCAGACTACTATGACCTGACAGACAATCTTCCGCAGAAGGACGAATGGTGACGCACGGCGGCGGATTTCGAAAAAACGCGTCGCAGTGCGCCGTCACGATCGTTATTTGATCGGACATGCCTTGTCGCACGGCACCGTTTCGCTCTTCTCGACCGAGCCGCGGAAAATCGAAACCGTTTCGCGCACGCATTGTCCGCCCGACTGCACGACGCGGATGATGTTGTCTCCGGATTTTGCCTGACAAAGAACTGACATATCTTGCGCCACCTCAAACGGCTGGCTGGCATCGGCGGCATTCTCCGATGCGAGTGCGCGCGGCACTATCAGGTCGAGCAGGCTCGCCGTATGCGACGTCAACGGCTTGGGAAGCCGGTCGAACGCAATCCACTCGTAGTTCACCTGGCCCTTCGGTCCATTGACGCGGATCGAGATGTCGCCGGTCTTCGGGCAGCTGCCGACCTCGACGCGCGCGGTGCCTTGCGTAACGAGCCCGCGGTAATCGATCTTGCATCCGAAATTCTTTTCCAGCAGCGCCGCCTGCGCGAGGCGATGATCGACCTGGCTGAACGGCACATCGTTCTTCCAGGAGAAATAGAGATTGCGCGCGGTCGGGATGGCCGCCGCAACCGAAACGGCGAGCACGAGCAGCTTGATGAGCGTCAGCGTGCGGTTCACGGGATGCGCAGGATTCGAAAGATTGAGCCGGGACGACGCGTCGCTCATTGCAAGTACCCTCATTGAAAACCAAGCCCGCGAAAGTTTCCGAAACCCATAGGATGGCGTCAAGGCTGAATGGCGTCGTTTTGCTGACAGGCGTGTGAACGCGGAGCGCAACGAACAGCGTTCTGCGGTGCGCAGCGATGCCAGGGTGCAACATTCTGCCTTCGCATCGCTCCCCCACGCCTAACCCGTCCCGCAAGGGGGAGGGAAATAGAGCGCGAACACTCGTTGCCACTTCTCCCCTCCCCTCGACGGGGAGGGGTCGGGGGTGAGGAGCTTGGCGGATTGCAGGAATTGACTTTGCGACCGGCGCGGCCGGGCTGGCTTTTGTCGAGCCGGCCGATATCGCTCCCGAACCTTTACCCCTACCCCTAACCCCTCCCCGCAAGGGGGAAGGGAACGGAGAGGCGTGTCTTCAATTCCGTCTCCGCATCCCGCAAGCGGGAGGGGAATCCCTCGCGTTTCGAAGGCGACATGCGCCATTTCCAGCACGCAAAAGGCCAAGCCCTTGAAAAGGGGGGCGTCTCGCATCATTTTCCGTCGCTTGCGTGGGGTCGCATTGCGGCGCCCCCCGCCCTTCGGGTAGACCGTTGCCCTATGAAATCACCGACAAAAAAGCTGACCGCCCGCCCCGGCTCCGAATTGATGAAGACGATTCACGTGCGCGGCGCGCGTGAGCATAATCTGAAAAACGTCGATCTCGAAATTCCGCGTGACGCGCTCGTCGTCTTCACCGGGCTCTCGGGTTCGGGAAAATCGTCGCTCGCCTTCGATACGATCTATGCGGAGGGGCAGCGCCGCTACGTCGAAAGCTTGTCGGCCTACGCGCGGCAGTTTCTCGAGATGATGCAGAAGCCGGACGTCGATCACATCGACGGGCTGTCTCCTGCGATTTCCATCGAACAGAAAACGACGTCGAAGAACCCGCGCTCGACGGTTGGCACTGTCACCGAGATTTACGACTACCTGCGTTTGCTGTTCGCGCGCGTCGGCGTTCCCTATTCTCCCGCAACGGGGCTGCCGATCGAAAGCCAAACCGTTTCGCAGATGGTCGATCGCGTACTCGCTCTCCCCGAGGGCACGCGGCTGCTGCTGCTCTCTCCCGTGGTACGCAGCCGCAAGGGCGAATACCGCAAGGAAATCGCCGAGTGGCAGAAGAAGGGTTATCAGCGCCTCAAGATCAACGGCACCGTCTACGACATCGGCGATGCACCGAAGCTCGACAAGAAATACAAGCACGACATTGACGTCGTCGTCGACCGCATCGTGGTGAAAAAGGACTTGGGAACGCGCCTCGCGGATAGCTTCGAGCAGGCGCTGAAATTATCCGATGGTCTCGCCCTCGCGGAGTTCGTCGATAAGCCGCTCTCTTCGGTTGCGCCCGGCGACTCCCCTCCGGGGAGCCGGCCGCCGGTCGCAGACAAGGAAGTCCTGCGCAACAAAAACGAGACGCATGAGCGGATCATGTTCTCGCAGCGCTTCGCGTGTCCGGTGTCGGGCTTCACGATCGAGGAGATCGAGCCGCGGCTGTTCTCGTTCAACGCGCCTGCCGGCGCCTGCCCAACGTGCGACGGCCTCGGATCGGAGCTTCGCTTCGAGCCGGATATGGTCGTGCCGGACGGATCGCTGTCGCTGGAAAAAGGCGCGGTCTATCCTTGGGCGAAGACCGGCGTTTCCTCGCCCTATTACGAGCAGACGCTGGAAAGCCTCGCCAAGCACTACAAGGTGTCGATGAAGACGCCGTGGGAAAAGCTGCCGAAGCATGTGCAGCTCGCAATCCTATTCGGTTCGGGCGACGAGGATATCGTCTTCACCTACTGGGACGGCACGCGCAACTATTCGACCGAGAAGCCGTTCGAGGGCGTCATCGGCAACATCGCGCGGCGCTTCAAGGAAACCGATTCCGATTGGGTGCGCGAAGAACTCTCGCGCTATCAGGCGGCGCATCCGTGCGAAGTGTGCGGCGGCTATCGCCTCAAACCGCAGGCGCTTGCGGTCAAGATCGGCGGCAAGCACATCGGCGAAGTCGGCGATCTCTCGATCAAGGCCGCCAACGAATGGTTCGCCAACGTCCCGAAGACCTTCACGAAGCAGCAATCGGAAATCGCGACGCGCATCCTGAAGGAAATCCGCGACCGGCTGAAATTTCTGAACGACGTCGGCTTGCAATATCTGACGCTGTCGCGCGCGTCGGGCACGCTGTCGGGCGGGGAGTCGCAGCGCATCCGCCTTGCATCGCAAATCGGCTCGGGGTTGACCGGCGTGCTCTACGTGCTCGACGAGCCGTCGATCGGGTTGCATCAACGCGACAACGACCGCCTGCTCGATACGCTGAAGCACCTCAGAGACATCGGCAACACCGTCATCGTCGTCGAGCATGACGAGGATGCGATCATGACGGCCGACCATATCGTCGACATCGGACCCGGCGCGGGCATTCACGGCGGCCGCGTCATTGCGCAGGGTTCGCCCGCCGACATCATGGAGTCGCCGGAGAGCATCACGGGCGAATACTTGTCCGGCGTGCGCTACGTACCGACACCGAAAAAGCGCCGCGCGCCGGATCCGAAGAAGCTGTTGACCGTGACGGGCGCACGCTCGAACAATCTCAAGAATGTCACCGCATCGATCCCGGTTGGGCTTTTCACGTGCATCACCGGCGTCTCGGGCGGCGGGAAATCGACGCTGCTGATCGACACGCTGTTCAAGGCCGTGGCGCGCAAGCTCAACAATGCGAAAGATCATCCGGGCGAGCACGACAAGATCACCGGCATCGAGCATTTCGACAAGATCATCGACATCGATCAGTCGCCGATCGGGCGCACGCCGCGCTCGAACCCGGCGACCTATACGGGCGCGTTCACGCCGATCCGCGAATGGTTCGCGGGCCTGCCCGAAGCGAAAACGCGCGGCTACGAGCCGGGGCGCTTTTCGTTCAACGTGAAGGGCGGGCGCTGCGAGGTCTGCCAGGGCGACGGCGTCATCAAGATCGAGATGCACTTCCTGCCGGACGTCTACGTGACGTGCGAGGAATGCAAGGGCAAGCGCTACAATCGCGAGACGCTCGCCGTCACGTTCAAGGAAAAGTCGATTGCCGATGTGCTCGACATGACGGTCGAGGAAGGCGCGGAGTTTTTCAAGGCCGTGCCGTCGATCCGCGACAAGCTTGAGACTTTAGCGCGCGTCGGCCTCGGCTACATCAAGATCGGGCAACAGGCGACGACGCTATCGGGCGGCGAAGCGCAGCGCATCAAGCTGTCGAAGGAACTGTCGCGGCGTGCAACAGGCCGCACGCTGTATATCCTCGACGAGCCGACGACGGGTCTGCATTTCCACGACGTCGCGAAGCTGCTCGAGGTGCTGCACGAGCTTGCGGATGCGGGCAACACCGTCGTCGTCATCGAGCACAATCTCGAAGTCATCAAGACGGCCGACTGGGTCGTCGACCTTGGCCCGGAAGGCGGCGACGGCGGCGGCACCATCGTCGCGGCAGGCACGCCCGAGGACGTGGTGAAGGTGAAAGAGAGCTACACCGGGCAATATCTGAAGCCGGTGCTGGCGCGCAGCAAGTCCGCGCCCGGCGGCAGGCTCGCGGAACGCGAGTCGCCGGGCGCCAACAAAAATTCGGAGTCGGAAGCCGCAAACAAAAAAGCGAAGCGGCAGGCGGCGGAGTGATCCTCCTTCTCCCCGCGAGCGTTTTTCGGCATCCTCGGCCGAGCAATGCGAAGGCCGGGGATCGAGCGTAAGATTCGTCGAAGACGCATTATTGCCTTCGGCGCTTCTTAATGCTGGCTCCGGAACGGCCTCGCACGGTCAACCGTTGAGCAATGACGAGTGTGAGCGCGAACAACGGAGGAAACTGATGGCCAAGAACACCGTTTGCGTCTGGTACGACAAGGACGCCGAGGCCGCGGCGCGCTTCTATGCCGAGACGTTCCCCGATAGTTCCGTCGGTTCCATCCACCGCGCGCCGAGCGACTTTCCATCGGGCAAGGCGGGCGACGTGATCGTCGTCAACTTCACCGTCGCGGGAATCCCGTGCATCGGGCTCAACGGCGGCCCGGCCTTCAAGCACAGCGAAGCGTTCTCGTTTCAGATCGCCACCGACGACCAGGAAGAGACCGACCGCTACTGGAACGCCATCGTCGGCAACGGCGGCCGGGAGAGCGAATGCGGCTGGTGCAAGGACAAGTGGGGCGTCAACTGGCAGATCACGCCGCGCGCACTGACCGAAGCGCTGGCCATCGGCGGCGACGAAGGCAAGCGTGCGTTCGAAGCCATGATGACAATGCGGAAGATTGATGTGGCGGAGATTGAGCGGGCGCGGAGGGGGTGATTCAGCCCCTTGAGGCTGACGTATCGGACGGTTTTGTTCGCGGCGAACAGCTTCATCCACAGAGAACCACAGTCTCACGCCCAACTGCCTGGCTACTAAACGAAAAAGACAGTTATCGCATCCGACAAAAACCGACGGTTTCCGTGTCGTGAGACTTTTAAGCTCTTGATGCGAAACGACTGACATCTGATTTTAAATCAGAGGTCATCGAAATCCGTTCCTTGAAACCTCGATCAACGTGCCTCAGACGTTCGAGCAATGGCACGGCTCTGGGGGGACATGGCGCATGGAGCAAACGACATTTAAGGCGATTTGCGAACTCATTGCACAAAGAAAGGTCCGGGTTTCAGCACATGCCTTCACCCGCTGCTCCAATCGGGGCATTCTGACGACCGACGTCATCGCCAAGGCCGCTCTGGGCTCGCCAATCGAAGACTACCCTGACTACCATGTTGGCCCCGCCGTTCTTGTGTTACAGTCCGACAGCACCAATTTACCCATTCACGCCCTTTGGGGCTTGGAAAAGGGAACGAGGGAGCCCGCTGTCTTGGTTACGGTCTATCGGCCCGATCCAGATGCGTGGATGCCGGACTTCAGGACGCGCAGACGATGAAAACAAAATCCACCATCGAACTCGTGCGCGAAGGACATTACGCCGCCGAAGTCGACGTTACGCAAATCGAGACGGATAGCGAGTGGTCGCCCTACTACGCATTGGAAGACATCGAGAAGCTCGATCGAGTCCGTTTGGCGCTCCGTCGCGGCGACCTCAAAGCCGCCGCGAAGCTTGCGCGCATTTATGAGTTACGGCCGATTTCGGCGGCGGAGTAATTATCTCTTCGCGCGGAAAATGCTGCGAGTTGATCAGCCTTCCAGACTCCTTGGTCGCAAATCAATGTTTTGAAAAACCCATTCGCCGGTAAGCGTAGCATTCGACGAGATCTGAACTTTGCCGTCGGGCGTGAAAATCGTTAACAGAGTTTCGGCAATCGGGCGTAGCGTATATTCGCCATCCCAAACAAGAATACGGCGCGCCACCAATCTGTTTATCAGAGACATTTTACCCACCCCCTCACTACGCGCAAATTCATCTAGCATTTCATCCCGAATATCGATATGGCCATTTTCTGTTGCGGCAATTGCCACGGCCCATTCGAATGTCTCAATAGAATCAGGCGTCCAAAGTTCTGCTTCGAATTCAGCTAAAACCTCCGGCGACAAATCTACAATTTCGTAAATCCATCCCCATTTTTCATCTTCAATCTGACGAACCTTGCCGCGCAATAAAGGTAATAATCGTTCCTTTGAAAGATTGGCGTCTTCAGGAAGCTGGATCTTAAACCGATTTTCCAGGCGCGACCAAATTAGCTCAATGAGAATTCTAATCGGATTTTCCCCATTCGATGCAACAATATTCCATAAATCTCCTTCCTTCGGCGCGACATAAGGAAACCCATTCAACTTAACTAGAGAATTTGAACTTGCAACGATGAGATTCGGAATCGAAAATGCACCGATATTGTCGATATCGGCAATATTGCTCTCGAGAAAATCTACAAATCCGGCACGGAGGGAATTCTCAGTGGCAAAGCCCTCATAGCCGAAGATAATTCGGACAGGCGCGAGATATTCTATAATCATCAAATGAAAGACTATCTTTTCAAGCCCCTTAAGATCAGCGCTTTTGTCGTAAGAGGATATATATCGTCCTGAAAACTTGGCAAAAGCTGTTAGGACAAAATCGACATCAACCTTGGTTGAAGATTCGCCCATGAACTTCGTAAACATGCGGTAGACTATTCGTTGTTTTAAGATGGCATCCTTCATCTCCGCGCCGTACAGATTCTTTTTAACCTCTAAAATCGCAATTACATCCGCAATATGCCATACGTATGAATCTATGTGCGGCAATTTTCGACCGTTACCCGTCACCAACATACAATCGATCTGAGGACTCAGAAAGCCGTCAATACCCTCAACAAATCCATTAACCACCTGTAAGTTCAGTGATGGAGGTATTGCACGATCCAAAATTTCTTTGGTCAAACCTTCATACATTGCACCAATGGTAGGAGCATGCTTGATACCCTGCTTTGAAATATTAGCAGCTTCAGCCGCCATCAATTCTCGTAATAGATCAGCAACGTCCGAAATCATCTGCGCCTCTGAATCCGACTGATCATGGCCATCTTTTGAGAACAAAAAAGCACTCTACAAGCATTTCTGAGGGCCGGTGGCACTTTTAATTGCGCCGCCGGCTTTCCTTCGTCCAACCGACCATACAAAAATATTATCCCCGCTCTCTCTTTTGTTTGCGCATCGCGACTCCGCTCCGCGGAGCCGGCCGCGATGCGCGGAGCACCGGACTCGCTGCGGTATCTCGCAAAAATCTTATTCCCGGTGTTGCGGGCTGATCGATAATCCCCTCACCCATCCGGCAAGGGCATCGCGTGAGGCGTCGCGCGAGGCTCGGGTGGGGCAGCCCGACCCGCTCGCGTCACGCGCGCGATGCGGACAAGGCGACCGGCCAAGTCCGCACGGCATGAGAGAAACCGTGTGCGGAATATCCCGCTTCCTTAAGTGGCCTGATCGGAACCCTGTTCTCGGTCTGTCACGGAGCGGACCGGTTCCGAGACTTGAATTGCGAAGACCCACGCCGCGGAACCCGTCCGCTTCGTGCTTTACTCTTTTGTTTGCGCCATCCGACTCCGCTTCGCGGAGCCGGCCGTTGACACATGCCTGGTGCTTCTTTCTTCACGACGCGCCGGGCGGCCGGCTCGACGAAGGAGAGTCGCCCGGCGCAAACAAAAAAGCCGAACGGAGATTTTCCGCCCGGCTTCTATTGATCAGATCACGTTCCGTCGGCGCGGGTGTCCGCTCACGGGCAGAACCAGATCGGGCCGACGATCACGCAGCCGCGCGAACGCCAGTTGTGGGGGCGATGGCTATAGCGATGCCAGCCGCGATAGTTGCGGTGCCGGTAACGGTGATGGTTGTAACCGCCGCGACGAAAATGGCGATTGCGATAGTGTCCACGGCGATGCTGGACGAGTTCTATGCCACTCTGGGTCTGGCTCAGTCCCGCGAGCCCCGCCGGTGCGGGCGCAGCCGAGGCCGCCGAACTGCCGAGTGCAGTTCCCAGTGCCAAAAATCCAATAAGTGCAAGACGCTTCATCACGAGTTTCTCCTAGCTGTCGTGATTTGGATCGATGCCGGACGGATCATCGCGACGGCACCGATTACGCAGCAAACGCATCATTGCGGCGTGCCGCATTCACTAAAAACGCTTGCGGCGCGAAATTCCGTCGCTTTCTCCTGGTCGCGACGAGTGACACGCCGATTGCGGTGTCTTAACCAAGGGGTTTAGCCTGCGCGCGGCGCGTCCTTGGCTCTTATTCACTCTGTCCAGAAACTGTTTCGCAAGCTTCGCAATACGATTATGCCGTATTAATGCGCCGAGATTAGAGACGCCGATCAGTCCAATTGATGTTCGAGGAGGACGCACGATGCTCTCACGACGACATTTCTGCTGCAGCGGCCTGATGGCTGGCAGCCTTTTGACGCTTGATCGGGCGTTCGCCGCCGATCAGTGCGCGGCTCTGACCTCAGAGCGGCAGGCAGCCCTCAATCCGGACGACGCCTTGGCGAAGCTCAAGGCCGGGAACGAGCGCTTCGTCTCGCGCAACATGCGCAACTGCGATCTCCTCGAGCAGGTGCGGGCAACGTCCGTTGGGCAGTTTCCGTCCGCCGTCATCGTCGGCTGCATCGATGCGCGCGTGCCGCCCGAACTCGTGTTCGACCAGCGCATCGGTGACATCTTCAGTGCGCGGGTCGCCGGAAACATCATCAACGACGACATCGTCGGCAGCTCCGAGTTTGCGACCAAGCTCGCGGGCGCGAAATTGATCGTCGTGCTCGGCCATAGCGGGTGCGGTGCGGTCAAGGGCGCAATCGACGGCGCCGAGCTTGGCGAGCTGACGCAGCTTCTCGCCAAGATCAGGCCCGCGGTCGACGCGAATAAAGACGCGCCCGGCGATCACACCTCGAAGAACGCGGATTTCGTGCAGCAGGTGGCGATCACCAACGCCAAGCTCGCGGCCGAGAACCTGACCAAGACGAGCGGCGTGCTTCGCGATCTCGTCGCGGAGAAGCAGCTCGCAATCGTCGCCGCGATGCACGACATCGCGACGGGGCGGGTGACGTTTCTGGAGTGACAGTCTGCGGCTAGATTCGCGAGCTCAGTATCGGCCGGGTCCGTAATAGCCGTCCGGCCCGATGTAAATGCGCATTCCGGGGCCGCGACGGCCGTAATCGAAATCACGCACGTAGCGATCGCGGTAGTCGGCATTGCCGCCGTAACGGCGGAGCTTTTCGCGGTCGAGCCGATTGAGGTAATAGCCGGCGCGTTCCTTGGCGCGGGCGCCTTCGACTTCGGCAATCATGTCCGCCTCTGCGACGGGCATGCCAAACGTCACGGCTAATGCTGCGCTCACGGCAGCGGTCCATATCCGGTTCATGACAACTCCTCGACTGCGCGTTGCAGGCATCAGCTTAGCGTCGCAATGCTATACTGTGTGTAAACACGCGCTTACGGCCCCGGCGGTTCCCAGGAGCGATCCCGGGGGCCGCGATGGTTAATGCTTGCCTACTCGCGCAAGACCGAGCGGATCTGATCCTCATACTGCGTCACGGCCTCCAAGGCGCGGGCTTTCATGACGGGGTCGGACTTGTGGCCTGCGGTGAAGCCCTCGATAGCGGCGCGCGCATTGTTGACGATCTGCCCGGCGGCGCCTTGGGGATTCATCTCGCGGCTCGCGATCTTCTGCAAAAGCTGCGTGAGGATGACGCCCGTCGCAAGCGATAGTCCCGAAAGTTCGGCAACTTCGCGCTTCAGGTCCGCGAGGACTTTTTCGGTGGTGCTCGATTCAGCCATGATTCCAACTCCGTGCGCAGGATTTCCGGGCCGTAGCTAGTACGACGGCGGCGGGCGCACAAGATAGGGCATTTTGGTGGCACCTTGCGACTCCGCTTCGCGGAGCCGGCCGCAAGGTGCAGCGGGTGGGTGGCACCTTGCGACTCCGCTGCGCGGAGCCGGCCGCAAGGTGCAGCATTCAGGGTGGGCTTCCTAGATTTTCATAAAAGGGAATAGGCTATCGAGAAAACCTCGACACGGAGCGCGCCATTCAAATGCCAACGGTTCTCATAACCGGGACTTCATCCGGATTCGGCCTCGTCACGACGGTCGAGCTTGCAAAACGCGGCTGGAACGTCATTGCAACGATGCGCGACCCCGGCAGGCGCGCGGAGCTCGATCGCGCCATCGCGACGGCGAACGTTGGAAAGCTCGTCCGCGTGGAACAGCTCGATGTCACCGATCCGCAATCGATCGACAAGGCAACCGCCGGTTTTAATGCCAACGGACAGCCTCTCGACGCTGTTGTTCACAACGCGGGCGTCGCCGTAGGCGGAGCGTTCGAAGACCTGACGGACGCTCATGTCCGGCATGTCATGGAGGTCAACTATTTTGGCGTGCTAGCGCTGACGCAACGATTGTTGCCCGGATTCCGAGCGCAGCGGCGCGGGCGCATCGTGATCGTATCGAGTGAATCGGCGTTTGCGGGCCAGCCTGCCAACTCGCCCTATTGCGCATCGAAATGGGCCGTCGAAGGCTGGGCCGAGGCCATCGCGTATGAGCTCGAGCCTTTCGGCATCGAGATCATTCTCATCGAACCCGGCGCGTATCGAACCAATATCTGGGAAAGCTCGCCGCGCGTACTGCCGGAAACAAGCGCTTACCGACCTCTGCTGCGCCACCTCGAACTCACCGTCGATACTTACGTTGCAAAATCTGCGCGCGATCCTGTCGAGGTCGCTAAGGCGATCGGAAATGCGCTCGACGCGCCGCGCCCGCGCTTTCGCACGGCCGTCGGCCCGACCGCAAAATTCATGCATCTCGCGCGCGGCAAGCTTCCGTCACGCGTCGTGCGCAAGATTTTCAGCCGCTTTTTCGCGCTTCACAAAGTGCGGTGGTGATAGCGGCGCATCATTCTGCAGTCGACTGATTGCGTGCGGCGAAGCGCCGATTTTCGATGATACAAAACAGGAGTTTCAAATGGCGATCGATTATTGGATCGGAGCGGGTGTCCTGGTTGCGACGGCCGCGACGGATGCCGCCTATGTCATGTTCACATCGTCTGTCGTCTCAAGGCGAGCGCTGGCGGCCGCGAACTGGAGCAGCGTCTGGTACATGCTCTCTTCGTTTGCGGTCATCAGCTATACAAACAATTGGATTTATGTCGGATTTGCCGTCGTCGGCTCATGGATCGGCGCTTATCTGACGCTCAAATACTTTCATCGCGAACCGAGCCATCCGCCGGCGCCACTGCAGCCGAAGGTTTGAGCGGCGATCGATTGCGTAAATTTTTACGCATGTTTTTGGGATTGAGGAAGCATATCCGTTATCTGCCTCCGCTATCTCAATAGCGCCCTTCCTCGGCATGCACCCCTCCCTCCGGTGCGCACCCTCTGGAGAATTCCATGTCTCACATTGCGAAAGTTCTGGCGCTTGCGGGCATCGTTGCTTTCTCGAATGCGGCACGGGCGGACGGTGTTTTATCCGACTTACTTGAACCGATCCGCGCGCAATACGAGCTACCGGCGCTCGCGGCGGCCGTCGTCAAGGATGGAAAGATCGTCGCTCAGGGCGCGGTCGGCGTGCGCGTCCTCGGCAAGGATATTCCCGTGACGCAAGAGGATCGCTTTCATTTGGGATCGGACGGCAAGGCGATGACGGCGACGATTGCCGGGATGATGATCGATGAAGGCAAGCTCCGGTGGGATTCGACCATCGGCGAAGTGCTCGGCCCTATCGTTCCCGGTCTTAAGCCGAAATTTGCCGCGATTACTCTTGAGCAGCTTCTTTCGCACACGAGCGGAATCCCGAGCGATACGGAAGACTTGCTCAAGCTCTATTTCAACGCGGAGGCTTTCGATTACACGCTGACCGCATACCGGCTACGGATGATTTCCGAATGGAATTCGGCGCATGATCTGAGCGTGCCTTCTGGCTCGACGTTCCAATATTCGAACCTTGGCTACGCGATCGTCGGTGCGATGATCGAGCAGGCCTCGGGCAAGCCTTGGGAAGAACTGATCACAACCAGAATTTTCGAACCGCTCGGCCTCAAGTCGGCGGGACTCGGGCCGCAGGCGACGTTCGGAAAATACGATGCCGCGATCGGTCATGCCGTCGACGAGAACGGCAAAGTTACGCCGCGTCCGTGGGGGCCTTCGGCCGATGGTCCGGCCGTCGTCGGGCCTGCAGGTATCGCACACATGAACGTCGCGGACTTCGCAACCTGGGCCGGCTGGAATGCCGGCGAAGGCAAGCGCGGACCGGCTCTGATCAAACCGGAAACGCTGAAGCGGCTGCATCAGGCGCACATCAAAACCGAAATTCCGCATCCCAAGCCCGGCACGCCGAAAAGCGGAAGCTATGCCTGCGGGTGGGGACTTTCGCACTTCGATTGGACGGACAAGCCGGTGTTGATCCATACCGGATCGAATTCGATGAATCTCGCGATGATCCTCGTCGACGTCGAGCATGACGCCGGCATCGTCGCTGTCACGAATTTTCCAGGTGAGAAAGCCGACGCCGCTCTGCTCGCAGCCACAAAAGAGCTTTATGCGCGCTACGTGAAAGCCAAAGCCGCGCCCTAGGACGACGCCGAGCCGCGCTCGCTCGTCCCAGTACGCTCCGGTTGAAGCGGGTCACGGGCGCGCGGCTCAGACATTGCCGCGCGCGTGGGTTTGACAGCGAAGAGACAAAGGCCCGCAACGAAGATCAGCAGGCTCGCAGCCTGGAAGGTCGTGCCGAAGGGCACGTGCTGTTCTTTCAGCATACCGCCGACATAGGTCATCACGCCGCCCGCCGTCGTGCCGACGAAGTTCAACAATCCATAAGCGGTCGCACGATGGCGGAAGTCCGTCACGGTGCATGCGGCGGGCATCAGGTTCGCGTCGAGAAATCCTTGCGACATGCCCGCGACCAGCACGCACGCGAGAATGATCGGGATGTATTCAACGGCGCCAATCGCAAACAGGCATGGCGCCGCGATCATGAATCCAATCGCGGGGACGAGCGCACGCGCCCGCTCATTCCAGCCCGACCACCAATCGGAAATGTTGCTGGCAATCAGCATGCCGACGAATGCGGCGCCGTTGAAGGCCATCGGTCCGTATATGCCTGCCCAGGCCTGACTGACACCAAGCTCGGAACGGAAGAACTCCGGTAGCCAGTTTCGGACCGGCCAATACGCGGCGCCGTTCAACAGGTTCATTGCGAGCAGGAACTGAAAGCCGCGTGTCGTCAGCAGGGATTTGAATGCCGTGGTGAATGCAGCAGACGGGGATGCCTTAGCGGACGCGATTTCGGCACGCGTCTCATCGCTGAAGGTCTGCGGGCGTGGGAAAATGATCATCAGCACAAGCGCATAGGCGACGCCGATGGCTCCCATAATTAGGAAGCCGGTGCGCCAGCCGAACATCTCGGCAAAAGCTCCGCCAAGGCCGCCCAGCGCAGAGCCTGCGTAGACGCCGCTCAAGTGCAGACCTGTGGCGCGGCTGCGTGTCGGCCCGCGATGGTATTCGACGATCAACGCGACGGCGGCCGGCATGTAAAACGCTTCGCTGACGCCGAGCATCGCGCGGGCCGCGAGCATGCCTTCGAACGACGTCACGATGCCGGTGACGAAGGTTGCCGCCGACCAGATGAGAAGGCTCGCGATGATCACGGGACGCTTGCCGAAGCGATCGGCCACGTAGCCCGCGATCGGTGAGCATATTCCGTAAATCCAGAGAAATACGGAGGAGAGAAGCCCGAAGCGTTCGTTGCCGATCCCAAGGTCGCCCTTGATCGGGCCGGGCATCGTCACAACCAGTTGCCGATCGAGATAGTTGAAAGTTGCGACAAACCACAGCAGGCCGACAATCGCCCATGCTCCCCGGCTCAAGCGGTCGGCCCGATGCATTTATTCCCCCGTGGCGCTGAGAGCGCTCAGCGTAGCTTATAGCAATTTTGGAAAACGCGCGGCGTGCGCGTCACGTCATACCCCGTGAGGCACTGCACGAGGTACGGCTGAGCGGAATTCTTGAAGAGGATGAACGTCGAGCGATTATCAGCGTTGCTCGCATACCCCGCAACCTCCCAACCGGATTGCAGAAGCTGCTCGATCGAGCCGGCGGGCTCATCCGCCGCGGGGTCCGCGTATGCAGCGGCGGCGCCCATCGTTGCGGCGATCGTCGCGAACGCAACACTGCTGCAGCCGGTCATCCACGACGTCATCATGTGCTTCCTTCGCTATCCGCGCTGATACTAAACGGCGGTGGACGGCGGCGCGAGGAAGATCGTGTTTTCGAAACGTCATCAAATGGCGGGCAATCGCCGACCATACCCATCGGACGCCTGAAGGAACGGCATGTTACAACCCATCACCGTCACAACCGCCGCTTGCCAGGGCACGAGCAAAACGAGGCCGGTATCAAAATAATTCACCGCAGGATAAAGCAAACCCAAAAATGCGCCGGTGACGGTGACTGTTGCCGCGACGGATCTGCGCCGAAGCGCGGGCACAGCGAAAGCGGCGCCCACCCACGTGACGGACGCGCCGACGGCTCCGGCGAGGACGCCTGTCAGATAGGACCTGTAGGCCGGCGCAATGTCGATCGTGTCGGGCGGCGGCCGGTCAATCAGGATCGCGAGGTTGACTGCGGCTTCCCACGCGATCCACGTGACGAGAACCGCCATCATCGACGCGCCGAGAGATGCTTGCCCCCAGCGCCACACGGCAAAGCCTACTACTAAGCCGAACCATAGCCCGGTCAGCACCATGTAGGCCCCGGGATTTGGAGCATCGCCAAAGCCGGAGCCCATGACGGTCGCGCCGAGACTGCCGGACACTGCACCGAGCGTGGCAAGAACCAGGACAGGATGTCGATCATGACGCGTCATGGGGAATTCATCCGAGGCAACGAGCAATCCGTGCTTGCCATGGCGCTCTTCGAGGATGGCTAGACGATGGTCGACGTGCGGAACGCAATGCTACTTCGGCGCAAATCCCGATATTTGCGAGCAGAGCACATCTGAATGTTTCTGTCCGCCTCTCGCCATTCGCACGCTGTGAAACCGAGTTCGGTTCTGCGACGTGTGGATTTGAGGTGACATCATTTCAAAAGGGCGAGCGAACCTTTGAGCACAAAGGAACGGACGCGAGTTGCGCGACGTTGACGATCCGAATGTGCATGACGACAGTCGCAATACTCAAACCGGGAGGCATGCATTATGAAAATTTGGACTTTGTCTCGCCGCGCTGGCGCTTGGTGCATGCCGGCGCGAAACGCCTGATTATACCCCGATGAAACTTGGCGGGTTGGGCACTGCGCAAACGTCAAGTCAGCGCTAGTCGCGCACTCGGTAAGATCGTCGCAATATCCTGATGCCGACCAGAACGGACGAAGCGTTCGGCAAGAGCTTCGTCCGTTTTTCTCAATCGTAGATGTACGTCACCATGAACGTGCGATCGGCCAGATTGGAGCCGGTCGGCGGGATCGGATAGCTCGTCTGCTGAGCCGCGAACACCACGTCCTGATTGAGCGTCGAATTTTTCGCGCCGGATAGCAACTTTACTTCAACGACGTTGCCCGTCTCCGACAAAAATATTCTGATCGTGACGCGGCCGTCGACATCCATCAGCTGTGGCATCGTCTGCTGCAATGCGCGGATTACACCGCGCGCGAAGGCATCGTTCAAGCCGGAACGCGTGATCCCGGGCGGACGCTGCAAACCTGCCGACCGGCCACCGCCAAACGACGGCTGCATCAGATTTTTCGGCGTCGACAGGTCGAGCGACGCCACTTTCTTCTGCGGCTTTTTCGGTGCCGGCTTGGGCGCCGCCTTCGCCACCTCATCCGCAGCCTTGGGTTTCGGCTTCGGCTTTTCCTCGCTCTTCACGTTCGCAGGATTTTCGTTCTGCAACGACAAGAGATCGGATGAGTCATCAATGGGATTCGGGTCTGCTTCTTTGGCAGCCTTCTGCTCGGGCTTTTCGACAGGCTTGGCATCGTCCGGCGGCTGCTGAGCGGGCTCCGATTTCGTTTCCTGTTCCTGCGGCTTCGGCGGCTCAGGCTCAGGCGGCTGAGGCTCTTGCTTCGCCTCGGGCTGCGGACGCGGCTGCTCGGGCTGCTGCTGTTGTGCCGGCTGCGGCGGCGGACCGGGAGGCGGCTGCGGCTCCTCGGCGACCGTGGCTCTACTCTCGAGATCGGCTTCGGTTACGAGCGACACGCTGATCGCGTTGTCGGCACCATTCTCATCGCCAACGCGCGTGGTCTTGCTGGTCACGGCACCGACGAAAAGCGACGCGTGAAGCACAGCCGCACACGCCAACGCAATCCAGAAATTGCGTTCGCGTTTGTTGCTTCCACCCCACCGCGCGAAGCCGGCGGTTGTGAGATCAGCCGTCTGATCCATTCCCCTCCGCGCCGATCCCCGTGGATCGGCCCAGCTCAAAGATTACCCGGTTGCCCGCATGCGAGCCAGAAGTGTTACATAAGCGGCGGAAATCGCCGCGACATTTGCTGTGGTTATCGCGTCCGCGTGCGCCGTGAGGTCGCGGATAGAACGCGATTCGCTCACGTGCCCCTCGTTTTCATGGGCAGCGAACGGAAGTTTTTCGAAACGGACTTGAACCGCGACTGGGAGCCGTCGATGCCCACCCGACACAACGATCCCCCGCATGCGCCAGAAAAAAGTGGCAAAACCACGAAAAGGGGCAAAATTCGAGCCGGTATCGGCGGCTGGACGTTCGAACCGTGGCGTGGCGTCTTTTACCCGGACGATCTCACGCAGGCCAAGGAACTCAGCTACGCGAGCCGGCACCTGCCGGTGATCGAGGTCAATGGCACCTATTACAGCACGCAAAAGCCGCAGACGTTCGCCCGCTGGGCCGCGGAGACGCCGGACGACTTCATCTTCACGCTCAAGGGGCCGCGCTATGCCACGAACCGGCGTGAGCTTGCGGAAGCGGGCGAGTCCATTTCGCGATTCCTGGAATCAGGCATCACAGAGCTTGGCGGAAAGCTCGGCCCCCTGCTCTGGCAGTTCGCGCCGACGAAAAAATTCGATGAAACCGACTTCGGGGCGTTTCTCGATCTGCTTCCGGAAAAATTCGACGGACGAAAGCTGCTTCACGCCATCGAAGTCCGACACGATTCATTCTCGACGCCGGCGTTCATCAAACTCGCGCAGAAGAAATCCCTCGCGATCGTGTTTGCCGACCATGTGAAATATCCGGCCATCGCGGACGTTACCGCCGATTTCGTTTACGCACGACTGCAGACGGGCAAGGATGATATCCCGACGGCCTACACGCCCAAGGCACTCAACGAATGGGCGGCGCGGGCGAAGGTCTGGGCTGAAGGCGGGGTGCCGGACGATCTGCCGGTCGTCGACCGAGATACAAAACCAAAGCAGAGAGCGCGCGATACCTTCGTGTTTTTCATTCACGAAGGAAAGGTTCGTGCGCCGCACGCGGCCATGGCGTTCATGGATCGTGTTACGCGCAAATCCCGCGCTTAATTACCCGTCCGCCGTTTGGCGCGGACGCGTTGAGGTCTGACTGTGCCCGTCTTACGCTGGCGCGCATCGAGATACCGCGCGCCTGGATAGTTGCCGCTCGGCGCACCCCAGGTGCGGATCAACTCGGCGTCGTATTCGCTGACGAGGCCGGCGCGATAGTTGCCGCGCGCATGTTCAACCTCGAAGAGCGTCTGCGCTTGCGCCGCACTTGCACAGAGACCTGCCGCAGCAATTGTTCCCAGAAAACCGATGCGTCTCATCGTTCGTACCATTGTTTAAACCGACCTCGTTGACCAGATCTCGGGGCGAGAGCGATGATGTAGCCTCAAATAGTAATCCAATTCTTCCGATCATATCATGTTGACTGCTGCCGATCGCCCACGCGGATAGTATCGCGAGAAGCATAACGGAATGTTGTCCGCCTCGACCTTGCCACGTTGCTGCAGCGAATCTGGTAAAGAGAAAAAAGAATCGGGGTTCGACGCTTTCGCTGCGCGCCCTCTCCATGCTGCATCAACGACGGAGCGAACCATGTCGGACCGGACACAACTCGCAATTGGCCGCAACTCCATTTCGGTCCCGCGCTTGACCAAGCGTGCGGTTGAAGCAGGCGCCGCAACCGCACTCACATCGTGCGTCGCGCTAATCATTCTCGTGTTGAACAACGTGCTGACGGGACGTGGCGGCTGGGTGAACGGATTCGACGTTTGGTACTCGTACATGCGTCAGCCTGCGATCCTGGGTACGATGATCCTGACAGCTTTGACGACGTCGCTATTCCTGGCCTGGCAGCGTGATCGCGGCGCGCGCTGAGTCCAAGGCAATATTTCCCGCAGCCAATGAAAAAGGCGAGGCCAACGCCTCGCCTTCGGTCTGTTCGGCCATGATAAACCAGCAGAAACCTCAGCTCTTCAGCGCGGAGTTGCACTTGCTGTAATAACCGCCGCCCTTCTGAATCCACTTCAAGCCGCCGTTGCCGTTGGTGGCTTTGTTGGCTTTGTATTGGTCGAGACACGTATGCATGCGGGCTTTGCCAGCCGACTCTTTCGCGTATTTGGAATCGACCGACTTCGGAAATACAGCACCGCCCGCCGTGGTCGTTGCCGGCTTGGCGTCAGCCTTCGTTTCCGTCGCGGCTTCGGCTCCGGCGCATTCCGTCTTGCGGAAGTCGTTCCATGATTTGCCGTTCAAAGTGCCGGCCGTTTTTGCAGTCTGGTATTTTGTGCTGCATTCTTTACTTGTCAGGGCCGAGCTTGGTGCAGCCGTGGCGAACGCAAAGGCTCCGAGCGCAGCTGCGGAGAGGAAAATGCGAGAGATCATCTGTAGTCTCCATTAGACGGCGGCGAGGCGCAGACAATCGCGCTCGGCGGGTCGGACACCTGCTAGTGGACAGGCCGTGTCGTTTTACTCCTAACGGACAATCCGGCAAACATATAAGCTTCTGGCAGGGTTGCCGAAATACGAAAGACTTGTACTTACGAAAAAGTATATTCATTCCTTCAAGATCGCGCGTTCCGACGCTCGAACTGCAGTCGCATGAACCCGGACAGAGCCATGCTCGCCCCAAGACATTCAGCCGGACATTCAGCCGGCCTGATCCTCGGTTTCGTCGCGGCCTTGGTCGCCTGGCCATGCTTCGCCGCGGCGCCATCCGAGACCGAGCCCACGGATGCGGCACGCTCGGCCGTCGCCCAAATGACTCCGCAGGACGTCGGCTCCCGCTACGGGCAGGCGCTCGGCGCCATTGAAATCTGCCCGGGCGCGCAAACGACGGTCAAGGTGCCGGCTCTCAACACGATTTATACTGGCGCCGAAATGCAGGCGTTCCAGGCGCAGGCGTCGAGAATTTTCAATGCGTGGATCAAGCTCAAGCAGTGCGCGACGGTCGACGATCCGAGCGAATGCCGGGTGGTGATCGAAGAGAGTTGCGCTGCCGCGACCATCGAGATCGGGCCTTCGGGAACTGTCTTCCCGGGGCTGCTCGATGGCGTGCGGCGGTAGGCTTGGTAAATCCTTTGTCAGCCTGCGCAGAGCGGGAATTTCGCTCTGAAAAGAAGCGAAGATAGGCCCCTTTTCGAAATCATTTGCTCCGCCCGGCGTTGCCCGCTATGGCCGGTTGCCAAAAAGGGAGCCGAACATGGCGGATCTATCGAAATTGCGGATCGGCTCGATCGGAACGGCAAGCGCTCTGGTGGTCGAGCAGCGTCTCGCACCGGCGATCGGCAGCGGCAGCGCCCCAGTTTTTGCAAGCCCGATGCTCATAGCCGTGATGGAAGCGGCGGCGGTCGATTGCATCGAAGCGCAGTTGCCGGATGGCCACCAAAGCCTGGGCGTGCATCTCGACGTCGCGCACGCCTCACCGACACCGCTCGGATTTACCGTCACGGCCACCGCGACACTCAAGTCCACCGATGGCCGCAAACTGACGTTCGATGTCGTTGCGAGCGATGGTATCGATCAGATCGGGTCGGGCTCGCACACGCGCGTCGTGGTCGATACGGCGCGGTTCATGGCTCGGTTAACAGCCAAATCCCTGCAACGACCCTAACAAAGTTCCGTCAGCCCTTGAGACGACGGAATCAGGACGTATGCTTGCGGAACATCGGCGTCTGCTTCTGGAGCTTCTAATCGATGCGACCGGGTCTTTTCTCTGCCGCGACCATTCTCTCGCTCATCCTGCTCGGAATGCCCGCTAGGGCCGCCGACTGCACGGCAAACGATTTTGCCGAGGTTGTCGACCAGTCCGGAGCAAGCCTGCGTGTTTTGACGCTCGACGCGCAGCCAAAAATCCAGGAGCGCCTCCGCCGCTACAAGGCCGCGAAGAAGCTTTCCAACGAAAGCTCCGAGGAAACGGCGCTCGAGACGGTCAGAGATTCAACCCTCGACGACCTCGATAAAAAAAGCGCCGACCTGCTGCTGACCGTCGACTCGCTCGGCCGCGTGCCCGATGGGGCGGTGCCCGATTGCTCCAAGCTCGAGCAGGTGAGGACGGCGGCGGCCGAGCTCAATAAGGTCATCAAGGCAAAGTCCGATTACATGATCCGGCGGCTCGACGAAAAAATCGCCGAGGCGGAACCGCAGGCTCCGCCAGCAAAGCCTGAGCCGGCCGCGTCCGCCGAAAAAGCCAAGCCTGAGAAGCAAGCCACGGCCGCGCCTCCGAAACGCGCCGAACCGGCTCCGCCTGTCGCCAAGCCTGCCGCGCCGTCGACTTGGACCGCCGATACGAAACCCGATGACTCCTACAACGCGCCAAACCTCGCGATGCGCGAGCAAGGCGGCCCAGCTTTGCCTGCGCCAACCGAGGCGGACGGGTATTCGATCGACGAAGTCCGCGAAGCGACGCGCGGATTCTTCGGCACGATCTCGACCAACCTCGCAAGTGTCATCGAGCATGCCTTCAAGGAATTGGGACGGCCGACAGCGTATGTGCTGGGCACCGAAGGTGGCGGCGCGTTCTTCGCGGGTCTCCGGTTCGGGAAGGGCTCGCTCTACATGCGCAACGAGCGTGACGTACGCGAGGTCTATTGGCACGGCCCGTCGGTCGGCACCGATTTTGGAGCCTCGGGATCGCGGACGCTGTTCCTCATCTATCGCATGGGCAATTCCGACGACCTCTACCGCAACTTCACCGGCATCGACGGGTCGGCTTATTTTGTCGGCGGCGTTGGCCTCACGTTGCTTAAAGGCGGGCAGGTCATCATGGCGCCGATACGGTCAGGAGTCGGCGTACGGCTTGGTGCAAACCTCGGGTACGTGCGCTTCACGCGACAGCCGACGTGGAACCCCTTCTGACGATCAAAATAAAAGGCCCGGTCAAATGCCGGGCCTTTTGGATTTCACGTCTATTGCGGAGCCAATCTCAGTAGCCGCTGGCGTAGTTGGAAGAGACGCGCCGCTGAGCTTGCCGGTAGACATATTCCCCGTTCTTGCGCCGATAGACTTTCATCAGCTTGCCGTCGATGTAGACGTAGCCCTTCGGGGCTTTCTTGCGGGCGAAGCGCGGGTCGTAGGCGGAATCGGAGCTGTTATCGCCCCAGAACCAGCTTCCCTGATTGTCAGCGTATCTCGATTTGCGATCTTCATCGTTGCGGCTCGCAATCTGGGCGCCGCCTTTCCAATTCGGACGACCGTGAACGCTGACGCGCGTCCGGCCCAAGCCGTGCCGTTGCACGAGATTGTAGAATGTCGCGGCGTTGCCCGGAGCCAGCCGAATGCATCCATGCGACGCCGGATTGCCAAGATATTTCGTGTGATAGGTTCCATGGACGGCGACGCCGCCATTGATGAAGACGGCGTGCGGCATCGGCGCCATATCGTATTTGCGCGAGTACCACATCTTCGCAGTCCATTGCGGACGAAAATTTCCGGTCGGTGTCGCGAAGGCGGCGACCCCTGATGAGATCGGCCAGCTGTAGCGTGCCTCGCCGTCGACCTTGACCGTCATCGTCTGACGCGTGAGATCGATCGAAGCGGTGAGCGTTGGCGGCAACGGCTTCGGTTTCACCGCAGGTGCCGGAGCTTCCGATTTCGCTGCGTCCTGCTCTGGCGCCGATGCGGCGCTGGCGGCGTTTTCGCTAGTTCCAGCCTCCTGAGCAGCAACAGGAACAACCGGTAGAACAGCGACCAGCAACGCTGCCAAGGTACGTGCGCGCAACATAACTCTCTCCCTACGCAATACGCGGAGCCCATCTATCTCTATCACACTATGAGATCGAGTAAGCCAGATCGTGCCTGTTATCGGGGAATATTCTAAACCAGATCCTTACGGGCGACACATTGCGCAGGCGCCCCTCGCGCAAGGGTGTCTTGAACCGACTTTGCGGCCACGAATTCCCTAAAAACCACGTTTTTTATGGCGACTTTTTAATCAGTTCGTAGCCTGCAAGCGCGCGGGCGCGGGCCTCGCCATGCTCGACGATCGGGTTCGGATATGATTTTCCGAGTTTCACACCGGCTTGCGCGAGTGTATCGGCATCGCCTTTCCAGGGTGCATGGACAATTTCCCGGGGCAAATGCGCGAGTTCAGGCACCCAGTGCCGGACATATTCGCCGTCCGGATCGAATTTCTCGCCCTGGAGGACCGGGTTGAATATACGGAAATAAGGCGCAGCGTCCGCGCCAGAACCGGCTACCCACTGCCAGCTCGCTGAATTGTTTGCGAGATCGGCATCGACGAGGGTGTCCCAAAACCAAGCCTCCCCGCTTTGCCAGGGAATGAGGAGATGCTTGATGAGAAACGACGCGGCGATCATACGCACGCGATTGTGCATATAGCCCGTCGTCCATAGCTCGCGCATCCCGGCATCGACGATCGGGTAGCCTGTTTGCCCGCGTTGCCAGGCCTTCAGACGCTTCGCGTCCTTGCGCCAGGGAAAGCCCGCGAATTCCTTGCGAAACGGCTTGTCCGGCAATTCTGGAAAATGAAACAGAAGATTGGCGGAGAACTCGCGCCAAAGAAGCTCCTTCAGAAATGTCTCCACCGATTTGTCAGAGCCATTGGTTTTGCCGCCCGCATGCACCGCCGCATGCCAGCAGGCGGCAGGCGTAATCTCGCCAAAAGCAAGGTGCGGCGATAACCGGGAGGTGCCGGACTTCGCGGGATCGTTGCGGTCTTGCGCATACGATTTCAGCGCGGTTCGCACAAAATCGGAAAGCCGCGCGCGCGCGCCGGCTTCGCCCGGCTGCCATGCGGCCGCTAGTCCCTTCGACCAATCGGGCTTCTCAGGATGCAAGGACCAGTCGCGCAGGCGTTCGCTTTTCGGCTGATGTCCAAGGCTCGTGACGCGTTCCGGCGGGCGCACGGCTTTTGCCGGAACAACGACTTTCATGAAGGCGCGAGAGAAGGGCGTGTAGACTTTGTAAAATCCGCCTTCGGCGTTTCGCATGTCCTCGGGCTCGCGAAGCAGGCGACCTCCGAAGCGGTGAAACTCAACGTTTGCCTCGCCCAGTTTTGTTTTCAGGCGCTGCTCAAGAACGACCGCCCAAGGCTCATAGCTGCGGGTGACATAAACGGCGGCGGCTCCCGTTTCCTCAACGAGGCGCAGCAATTCCGTCTCGCTGTTGCCTCGCCGGAGCACGAGGGGACTGCCGCTGCGCGCGAGATCGTTGGAAAGCGCGGCCAAACTTTCGCCAAGCCACCAGCGCGATGCGCCGCTCATCTTCCAGCAGTCCGGCGACACATCGTCGAGAATGTAGAGCGGAAGGATGGGAGCGCCGGTGCGGACAGCCGCCGCGAGCGCCGCGTGGTCGCCAAGCCGCAGGTCGTTGCGAAACCAGAGAACGATGGGCTTGTCGTGCATGGTTTTAACGCAGAGCCTCAAGCCGTTGGATTCGGATAACGCCGTCAGTGCGACTGCGTTCTTGCGGCAAGGCGTCAGTTTCCGAACAAGAAGTCGAAAATCGTCTTGGGCTTGGCGGAGCGCCGCTGACGAGACTCTCGTGATTCCCAGGACTCGTACCGCCGTTGTGGAGCGGTTGTCGCCGCAGCGACGGCGACGGTACGAAGCTGGTATTCGTCGGTTACGCCGTCAACGCTTGCGACTTGCAGGTGATCGCCGTCCCACGTCCAGGTTGCGACGCGCGCACCCTGCTTGTTCGGCTGAATTGCGATCACCTTTGCCGCCGCAATATCGACGATGGCGGCGAGTTCGGTTTCCTCGGGGCCGTTTTTGCCCGCGACGCTGCCGCCGGAGAAGCGCAGGACACCGTAGCTCGCGTAGGGCGGGGTTTTGACCTCCCACTCAAGAAGCTTTGGCAAGCCGTCGCCGATCATTTCCAGCGGCACGCGAATCTGGCCGTAGTCGTCGCTCACGGCAAAGTACGCCTTGCCGTTCTGCACGACATGCCACTTCGGAATGTCGAGGCCGGCGAGCGGTTTCTCATCGCCATCATCGACGGGCGCGCCCAATCGTTTCAGAGCATCGGCCGCGAACTGCCAGCTCGGCTTCAACTGTAGTACGCGCCGGAGATCGGCAATCGCGGTATCGGCATGGCCGCTCGCTTCCGCGATCTCGCCGCGCGCCCAAAGGCCCTCCGGCGAATTCGGATCGAGCTTGATGGCGGTTTCGACGTCTCGCGCGCCAATGTCGGGCTGGTTGTTCTGCTTGTAGACGACGGCGCGGAACGCATAGGCGACCGGCGAGCGCGGATCGAGTTCGATGGCGCGGTTCAAATCCGCATAGGCATCGTCGGAGGCTTCGGCGAAGCTGTTGGCGAGGCCGCGCCCTTCGAAAGCCGCGCTCGCGTTGGCGTCAAGCTCGATGGCGCGAGAAAAGTCTTTCAGCGCCGACGCGGTATTTGCATTCAGCAGGTAAGCGTATCCGCGGACGACATAAAGTTCGGTGTTGTTGACGTCGAAGGCGATGGCGCGGGACAAATCCTCGATCGCGTCATCGCGGAGCCCGATGGTCATGCGCGCTTCGGCGCGATTGCGGTAAGCGGAGGCAAAACGGGCGTCGGCACTGACGGCCCGCGAAAAATCGCGGATGGCGGCGTGCGGCTTGTCGGTTGCTAGATATGCGAGACCGCGCCCGGAGAGCGGCGGCGCGCTGGACGGCATCAGCTCGATCGCCTTCGTAAAATCGCGGACCGCGACCTCCGGCTTGCCGAGCTTCATCTCGGCGTTGGCGCGATTGGAATATGCGGCCGCATATCCGGGCGCGAGCACGAGCGCGCGGTCGAAGTCCTTCATCGCCTCGCCGAGCTGTCCGACAGCGACGAGCAGATTGCCGCGATTGTTGTAGGCGACGGGATACTCGGGGAACAATTCAACGGCATGGTTGAAGTCTTCGAGCGCCAGCTTCGTCTGCCCGAGACGGGCGTTGGCCACGGCGCGATCGTTGAGAATCGTGGCGCGGCGGTCGTTGGCGAGGCCGGTATCGCGCAGCGCTTCCGTATAGGCCGTCACCGCAGTCGCGACGTCGCCGCGAACCATCTCGGCAGCACCCTGCTCGGCTGCTGACGGTTGCGGCACGCCGTCGGCGGCCTTCACTCCGCCTGCGACGAAAGCCGAAGCAACGAGTATCTGCGCGAAACGTGCGAGCCGCGGCATTCTTGTCGTCACCTTTCCTGCCGGACATCAAGCGATTCGCCGTACTGTCCTCTTAAAGTGCGATTATGGCCCGGCGGCGAGCAATCGCGAACAGCCGCGGCAGTCGGCCCTTTTGACTATAGGTAGAGCCCGCGTGACGCTGCAAGCCTCGTTTCGGAGACCGGTTCGATGAACCTCTGGCTGAGGCTTTTATGGCTCCTGCTGACGGCGCGGTGGCGCGGGCCGCTTAGCCTGCCGCGCGAGTCGTCGACGCTGCGTTTCCGGGTGTGGCCGCACGATCTCGATCTTTCGTTTCATCTCAACAACGGGCGCTATCTGACGCTGATGGACCTTGGTCGGCTCGACGTCATGGTGAGGTCGGGTCTCTGGCGCGAGGTGCTGCATCACAAATGGACGCCGATCGCGAGCGCCGTCACGATACGCTTCCAGCGCGAGCTTCGCCCGTTCCAGACGTTCCGGCTCGATACCAAGTTGCTCTGTTGGGACGCGAGCCTCGTCGTGATGGAGCAAATCTTCGTCGTCGACGGCGGGCCGCGCGACGGTCAGGTTGCGGCGCGGGCGCTGTTCAAGGGCGGACTTTACGATCGTAAGGTGCGGAAGTTCGTCGAGATCGCGCGGCTGATGGCGCTGCTCGGCGTCTCGGAGACGAGTCCGTCCGCGACCGCCGAAGTCGAGGCGTTCCTGCACGCCGACGATCAGTTGAAGCAAGCGGGCCGCGTTTAATGCCGTTTGCGGCTGTAGAGGTCGGCGAGGACGGGCGGCAGCATCTCGGGCAAATCTTCCGCGATCAGGCCGATGCCGAAACGGCGCGAGCATTCGCCGTGCAGCCAGACCGCCGCGCACGCGGCTTCGAACGCCGGCATGCGTTGCGCCAAAAGTCCGAGAACGAAGCCGGCCAGCACGTCGCCAGATCCGGCCGTCGCAAGCCAGGCGGGCGCATTGGCGTTGATCGCCGCACGGCCTTCCGGCTCGGCGATCACCGTGTCGGTGCCCTTGAGGATCACAATGGCGCCGGATCGCTCGGCTGCGTGCCGCGCGCGATCGAGCTTCGAACCTTTGACGTCGCCGAACAGGCGCATGAACTCGCCGTCATGCGGCGTCATCACGACCGGCGCGGAGCGAGATTTGATCGCGGCGAACAGGCTGTCGGCGTTCAACGGCTTGTTGCTGTTGCGCACCAGGAAGCCCATGCCGGACTCGGCGCCGTCATGATCTTTGTCGCCATCGGCAAACGAGGTCAGCGCATCGGCATCAAGCACGACCGACGCCGACGATTTCAGGATTGCGAGAACGTCCGCCGCCGTTTCGGCTCCGACGGAGGCGCCGGGTCCGATTAGCACGGCATTGCGCCGCGTGTCGGCAAGAAAGGCGGTGAGCGCCGCAGGCCCCGCGACCGAGCGAACCATGATTGACGTGACTTGCGTGGCGATGATGGCGGTCGCCGTGGCGTTGCCGACAAGCGTCGCGACGCCGGCGCCCACTCTCAGCGCTCCGCGTGCGCCGAGGCGTGCGGCGCCAGTCTGCAGAGCAGGTCCCGACACGACAACGGCATGGCCGCGATCGTACTTGTGGCCACCGTCCTTGGGCCAGCGGAACGAAGAGAGCCAGAGTGGCGTCAGGTTTTCGTGCACCGCAGGCTTCAAGGTTTCGAGCACTTTATCCGGTATGCCGATCTGAGCGACGATGACCTCACCGCAGAGATCGCGGCCCGGCATCAGAAGGTGGCCGGGCTTCTTGCGGAAGAACGTCACCGTCCTGCGCGCCTGAATGACCGGCCCGTCGCTTTGCCCTGTCGAGCCATTCAGCCCGCTTGGGACATCGACGGCGATCACCGGAATGCGGCTGTCATTGACGGCCTGAACCAGTTCGGCGGCATCGCCATCGAGCGGACGCGAAAGCCCGGCGCCGAAGAGCGCGTCGATGACGATGTTCATGCTTTGCAGCGCGTCGGGCGATGCCGGGCGAATGGGCAGCGGCCAGCGACGCGCCATCTCGGCCGCGTCGCCCTTCAACGCGGCGCGTTCGCCAAGAAGAAAGACACGGACGTCGAAACCGCGATCGCGCAAATGCCGGGCCGCTACGAAGCCGTCGCCGCCATTGTTGCCGGGTCCGCAGAGGACGGCGATCCGCGCGCTCGGCCGGGCCAGATCAGCGGCGAGCTTCAATGCGGCCTCGGCGACGGCGCGGCCAGCGTTCTCCATCAGATCGAGGCTCGGGACGCCCCCGTCTGCGGCCAGCCGATCGGCCTCGGCCATCTCGGAAGTCGACAAAAGCTCGTTCATGCGCTGCGCTCGATCCTGGGTTTGCGACGGTCATGGTGCCGCGTCATCATCTGCCGCCTGAATTTAAAGCACGCGGCTTATTTTTTAGGCGTATAAGTCGGAGGTGGCTGGCTCTCAACATTCTCGACCGCAGCTAAGCCATTGACTTTTCCGGCATTCCTTATCAGTGCCAAGACTGGCACGGCCCCTGCTAGCCATTCGGCCATTGGGCAGGCGTGGGCCGCCATTTGACATCCTGTCCATCATCAAGGGGCGAAAATGAAAAAGATTGAAGCGATCATAAAGCCCTTCAAGCTCGATGAAGTGAAAGAAGCGCTACAGGAAATCGGCTTGCAAGGCATCACCGTGATCGAGGCCAAGGGGTTCGGCCGCCAGAAAGGCCATACCGAACTTTATCGCGGCGCCGAGTATGTCGTCGACTTCCTACCGAAAGTAAAAATCGAGGTCGTGTTGAGCGACGAGATGCTCGACAAGGCCGTCGAGGCCATTCAAAAGGCCGCGAAGACGGGCCGCATCGGCGACGGCAAAATCTTCATTTCGACCATTGAGGACGCCATCCGTATCCGCACCGGTGAATCCGGCCGCGACGCAATCTAACACCGCACAACCATTTCCGATTTGAGAGATCAATCGGTCAACTCGGCTCGCCCGGAGCCGTAACGCATTGCAAGACAGGGGAGTGTCTATGAAGAACGCAAGTGACGTCCTGAAATTCATCAAGGACAAGGAAGCCAAGTTCGTGGATTTCAGATTCACGGACACCAAAGGCAAAATGCAGCACGTGACGGCCGACATCAGCTGCGTCGACGACAGCGTGTTCAGCGACGGCTATGCCTTCGACGGTTCGTCGATCGCCGGTTGGAAGACGATCGAAGCGTCCGACATGACGCTGATGCCGGATCCGACGACGGCGCACGTCGATCCCTTCTTCGCGCAGACGACGGTCGTTCTGTTTTGCGACGTTCTCGAGCCGTCGACGGGTCAGCCCTATGAACGCGACCCGCGCTCGATCGCCAAGAAGGCCGAAGCCTACATGATGTCGCTTGGCCTCGGCGACAAAGTCTACTTCGGACCCGAAGCTGAATTCTTCATCTTCGACGACGTCAAGTTCTCGTCCGACATGTACTCGGTCGGCTTCAAGGTCGATTCGAACGAGCTGCCGACGAATTCGTCGGCCGACATCGAGATGGGCAACCTCGGACACCGTCCGCGCGTCAAGGGCGGTTACTTCCCGGTTCCGCCGATCGACAGCTGTCAGGACATCCGCTCGGAAATGCTGTCCGTGCTTTCGGAAATGGGCGTCGCGGTCGAGAAGCATCACCATGAAGTTGCCGCCGCCCAGCACGAGCTCGGCGTCAAGTTCGGCCCGATGATCATGATGGCCGATCATATGCAGATCTATAAATACGTCGTGCACAGCGTCGCCCAGGCCTACGGCAAGACGGCGACGTTCATGCCGAAGCCGATCTTCGGCGACAACGGCTCGGGCATGCACGTCCACCAGTCGATCTGGAAGGGCGGACAGCCGATGTTCGCGGGCGACAAGTACGCCGACCTTTCGCAGATGTGCCTCTACTACATCGGCGGCATCCTGAAGCACGCCAAGGCCATCAACGCGTTCTCGAACCCGCTGACGAACTCCTACAAGCGCCTCGTGCCGGGTTACGAAGCGCCCGTTCTGCTCGCTTATTCGGCGCGCAACCGTTCGGCGTCGTGCCGCATCCCGCACGTTTCGAATCCGAAAGCGAAGCGTGTCGAAGTTCGCTTCCCCGATCCCGGCGCCAACCCCTATCTCGCATTCACGGCGATGCTGATGGCGGGCCTCGACGGCATCCAGAACAAGATCGATCCGGGTCCTGCGATGGACAAGAACCTTTACGACCTGCCGCCGGCCGAGCTTGCGAAGATCCCGACGGTCGCGGCTTCCTTGCGCGAAGCTCTCGACAGCCTCGACAAGGATCGCGACTTCCTCAAAGCGGGCGGTGTCATGAACGACGACATGATCGACGCTTACATCGCGCTGCGCATGGAAGAGAACATGCGCTACGAGATGACGCCGCATCCGGTCGAGTACGACATGTACTATTCGGTCTGAGGCGGCCGACAGTTTCCAGGCACTACCCTCACGGGCGGCTCGAAAGGGCCGCCCTTTTCCGTTCTGGCGGGAGCGTCAGTAATACAGCAGCACGCCGGCGCACATCGCGATCAAAACGTAATAGAAAAACTGGCGCTCGCGGACGAGGAACCATGTCACCACGCGGCGCGGGATATCAGCCCAGTTGTATCGGCCGAGCGAGCCAAGCATCAAGCCGAACACCAAGCCCAACATCACCGAGTTGAATTGCAGGCCGTCGGCCAGGGCTTTGAGATTGTCTGGCGCATGTCCGGACACCCACGGCAGAAGCGCAATAAGAAGCGCCGCCGTCATCGCACCGAAAGCCAACACAGAAAAAAAAGAAAGAACCGATCGCATCATCGCACGCACCTTGCGCGGGGCTGAGCCACTGCACAAAGCAGGCTCCGTTTCGACCTTTGCAAGCTAGCGCGACGACGCAAACAATCTGTTAACCACGCGCAGCGGCGCGGCGCTCGCGCCTTTCGAGGAGCACGACCGCGACACCGCAAACGATCATCAGTCCGGTCATGATCGCGACGAAGCCGTTGACCGGCGATACGGTCATCGCCACGCCGGCGGCAAAGGGACCGATGATCGAGCCGCCCTGATACATGAGAAGGAATGCGGCGTTGGCGGCCGCGAGATCTCCTGGCCCGATGCGCTCTCCAATGACCGCGAGGCCCAATGTATAGAAGCCGAGGATAACGCCCCCGATCAGGAAGGCGACGACCCGCGCCGCGTCGAAATTTGTCAGGACGAACGGCAACAGCAGCACAAGCAGAACGAACGCAACCGCGAGGCCGAGCGTTACGGCATGGCGCGAGACCTTGTCTGACAACCAGCCAATCGGGAACTGCAAAGCGATGCCGCCGATGGTCATCGCACTGAGCAGACCCAGCGCTTCGTTCTGTGACAGCCCGGCCGCGAGCCCAACGTTTGGAATGAGCGACAGGTTGGTGATTTCGGCGAAACCACCAATGAACGCTGCCGCCATCGCGGCCGGCGCCATCCGGAGAGCAGAGATCGCATGGTGCGACCCGTCATGGCAAAATTCCGGCGCAAACTGACGGGCCAGCAAGATCGGCAGGGTCGCAAACGCCGAACCTACGCTGCCGACGATGAACGGCCACGGCCCGTCGAGGCCGAGATTTTGCAAAACGAACGGACCGGTCGCAAACCCCGTGAAGAACACGATCGCATAAACGGCGATGACCCGGCCGCGCGTCGACTCCTCCGATACGGAATTGATCCACGTCTCGCCCGCGAGCCATGGTAGCGCAAAACCGACGCTCATCAGCAATCGGATGATCAGCCACGCCGAAGGCGATTGGAATGCATAGAGCGCAGCAAATCCAGCGGCGCCGACGAGGCATCCGAATGCGATGGCGGTGACTGGGCCAAGCCTCATGACCACGCGCGGCAAAATCGGAAGAGCCAACAGCACGGCAATCGCAGGCACCGCGCCTGCGAGCCCGATCATCCATTTGGGCTGAGCCCAAGCCTCGAACGACAAAGCCGTCAGCGGAAACCCGATGCCGAATGAAAGACCGACGCCGAACGCCGTCGCGGTGACGGCGGCAAGACTGAGAAGGCGCTGAGCGGCGGTAAGGCCGAGTTCGTTGGTGCTTGTCATCCGGTTCCCTTAGCGGCCCAGACGCGCGCTGTCTTCATTCCCGAGGTTGTCATGGGTGCGACTGAGGGCTCTATGACAACTGGTGCGCGTCCTCGATCGCCGCCGGTAAAGCGTCGGCGAAGACGTCGAGATCATCGTCGCGGCCGCACGATACCCGGATGCAATGGTCGATGCCCTCGGCGATGGGTTTACGGACGAAAACGTCGCGATCGAGCAGTCCCTTCAGCACACGCTGCGCAAAGGCGCCGTCGCGACCGCAGTCAATCGCGACGAAGTTCGCGCCGGATGGCAGCGGGGACAGGCCGTGCGCCGATGCGATCGCGGCGATGCGTTCGCGCGCGGCAGCAATCGAGCCAACGACGTCACGCAGATAGTCTTGGTCCCGAAGCGCAGCCAGCGCCCCGATCTGCCCAACGCGGTTGATGCCATAATGATTGCGGACCTTATCGAAGGCTTCGATCACGCTGCTTTCGCCGATCGCGTATCCGATGCGGGCTCCGGCCAATCCGTAGGCCTTCGAAAAGGTCCGGTAGTGCACGACCTGTGAATTGGAAACGTCGATCGGCGGAGCGGTTCCGGCCGGTGCGGTCTCGACGTAGGCTTCATCGAGGATCAAAAGCGTTTCGGGCGGAAGGGCGCCGATGAATCGCGCCATCTCATCTGCCGGCAACCAGCTTCCCATCGGATTGTTCGGATTGGAGACGTAAAGCAGGCGGGCCGACACGGCTTTCGCCGCTTCGATGAGGCGCGGGATGTCTTCGCGCTTGTCGCGCATCGGAACGAGATTGAGCGAGCCGCCATGTGCGCGCACATGGAAATTGAAGGTCGGATAAGCGCCGTCGCTGGTCACGACCTCGGCGTCAGGCGTCAGAAACATCGTGCACGTCAGGCCGAGCAGACCGTCGATGCCTTCGCCGACGACCACGTTCTCGATTGCGACACCGTGATGGGCCGCAATCGCGGAACGCAACTCGAAATTCTCGGGGTCGGAGTACTTCCAGTTTTCGGCGGCCGCTTCGCGCATCGCGGCGACGGCTTTTGGCGACGGCCCGAAGACGTTTTCGTTGGCACCGAGGCGAGCGGCGAAAGGCCGTCCACGGGCGCGCTCCAGCGCTTCGGGTCCGACAAAGGGAACAAGCTTGGGCAGCGACGCGATGGTTGGCGCAAAAGGCGGGCGGGACATTGCTTCTCAGCTGGTTGCTTCAGAGGAGGCCGAGATCGGCGAGCTTCTTTCGCATCTCAGCCGGCATGACCGCAACCTGATCCCTTTTACCGCCTTTGAGATCCGGCGGCGCGTCCTCGTCGTCGAGATAGCGCCAGCCCTGGAAAGCACGGCGCGGCGTCGGCCGCACGGGAATAAGCGGAAGCGCCAATTGGATATGGCAGCACGGCGTGCCGTCATCCCTCGTCCCGTCTTCAAGTCCGACGAGCTTCTGGCGAACGAGGATCGTACCGCGGATCACCCAGTAGAGAGAACCGCCATCGAGCAGGTCGTCGCGCCGTTTCGGGAACTGATACGTCGGATGATAAACGCAGGCTTTGCCGTCGCGTGACTTGCACTGCCGGTTCTCGCGCTGCCAGTCCGCGAGGTCTTCGATTGAGCTTGCGCCGACGCAGAGCTTGACGAGATGCAGGGTCATGCCGGTTGTTGTGCTCCCGAGGCGGCTGGACGGCAACTCGCCTGTCCACAGCTTATCCGGACTTCGATGCGGCTCAGGGCTTGGCCATGCACGTTCCAGGATACTGCGCGAACATCGGCTGGCCGAAGAGCCCGAAATGGCGCGAATGCACGGCCGGATAAGCCCCGGTCGCAGGATCGCGGTCATAAATGGTGGTGAGGTTCAGAAAGCCTTCGTTCGCGACTTCCAGGAAGGTGTTCGCGTTCAAGGCGCGCACGATCTTGAGCGTATTGGCGGACTTGCCATCAAGGATGAGTGTGGCTGACTGCTTGTCGAGATCTATGTTGCTGATTTCAAACTTGAGATCCTTCGGCGGTTCGGAGCGGAATTTCCCCGACTCATACGTCCAGGAATGCCCCGTGGCGAAGTCGCAGGCGAAATGCGCCGGTCCAGGCTCATCCGCCAGCGACGGCGATCCCGCCGCGACAACGATGAGTGCCAGCAGCGCCATGCGCACGATCGACATCTCGCGTATCCCCTCCGAACAAAGCGTCGCGCAGACGGGCCGCCCGCCCTCCTGCTCCGATAATCTTAGTGAAATCAGAGGCGTGCAACCAGCGCAAATCTGCCGGCCCAAAAGCGGCTATGCGTTGGCGTACTCCGGGTTTGCCTTTAGCCTGCCCCGGAATCATGTTGAACGTCGCTTTTAGCGCCTGCCGGAGTGCGAATGCGTTTTCTCACCTCGCTCAGTCTGATCACGGTCGTCGTGCCTCTCACGCTGGTGGCGGGGGTCGGTAGCTCGTCGATCATCGCCAGCGCCTACGCAAAAAATTCGTGGCGCGACGGCGACCACGGCGCGGGCTATCAGGCCCCAGTCGACGACAAAAAGCTCAACTGCAAGCAGCTGTCCGGACGGACGCAGGTTCTGATCCTGCAGCTTCGTGGGTTTGGCGAGCGGAAGCAGGCATCGGGCGTCTCGCGCGGCTTGCAGACGATCTTCTCGTCGACGGTCGGGACGACGGCGACGGGGCGCGATCCGGACGGCCAGCATGCGACCGATCTGAAGCGTCTCCAGGATTATAATCAGCGTCTCGCAGCGGCGGGCTGCAAAAGCTTCGACCTCGATTACGAGCTCAAGCAAACTGATCCGCTTGTTTCGCCAGTGCCCCGGATCGCGCCGCCCAAGAAAAGCAAGGCGCCTGCCGACACGGGCCAAAAGAAGCAGCCCTGACAGAGCGCGCCGGGTATCGAGTCCGCTTGCGTCGTAACACACCAGTCACCGGCCCGGCTGGCGTTCGCCGCGTTTGGCTGTAGATTGCCGTCATGACCGAACAGAACGCAGACGCGACGCCGATCGAGCGTGCGAACAATTTTCCGTGGCCGCCCGTCCTGCTGGTCGTGCTGATCGCAGCGGCATCACTCGCAACGCGAAATTGGCCGCTCCCTTGGCCGGGAATGAACGACAGTCCGGCGCACTGGATCGGCATCGGCTTCGGCGTCGCCGGCGTAGCGCTGATCGTCTGGAGCATCCGGACGCTGACCAGGAACGGGACGACGTTTCATCCCGCTGGAGCATCCAGCGTGCTGGTGACTTCCGGACCATTCAGGCGTTTTCGGAACCCGATTTATCTCGGCGACATGCTGGTGCTGCTGGGAACAGCCGAAATCACCAAGTCGGTCTGGTTCGTCGGCGCGGCGCTGATTTTCGCGATCCTGGTCACGATCCTGCAGATCATCCCGGAGGAACGTCATCTCGAACGCCAATTCGGTGACGCGTACCTCGATTATAAAGCGCGGACGCGCCGCTGGATTTGATGCAGACTTGCGATGAGCACCGACTATGCGGAAATGGAGCGGGATTTCGTCGCCAGCCTCAAGGAGGACACTGGCCGGGATCTCGCGGCCTGGATGATCGCAATCCGGGGCTGCGGGCATAGCGACCGTAATGCGATCATCGACTGGCTTCGGCACCAGGGGTTTCAATTCTCCTGGGCCTCCTGGCTGGAGCGCATCCATCACAACGGCGGGCGGCTGATCTATGGCGGCGATCCCGGCAGCGTTCCCCCGCCAGCGCGCCCAAGGCCGCCGGAGGCGACGCGACACGGTCCGCGCCCGTTCGAGATTGTCCAGAGGCCATCGCCGCCACCGCGCGAGCTGAAACCGTCCGCGCCGCCGCCGCGCTCGGGTATCGAACGTCTGCTTGCCGATGCAAAAGGTCTACGCCCGCTCGCCGACCTCGTGCTGCGCGAAATCGGGCGCGCCATTCCCGGCGCCGAATTCAATGCCCAGGGCTCCTTTATCGTCATCGGAAAACCGCAACCGTTCGCGGCACTCCTGCCGTCTCCCAAGGCGCTCAGGCTCTACGCCAGTTTTGGCGCCGCCGGCATTCATCGCGCTAAACCTGCGGACGCGGTTAACAAATCCGCTTCGACGTTTCCCGACGTGCTGTTGCTCGACGATGCGCGCAGTATCGACGAGGATTTTCTAAGGTTGATCAGGATTGCGGCACGGCTGTAGCCTCGCCCAGTATTTGAATGCATTTGGATTTGTTGCATCAACGACGTTAGCGCAACATTGATTTGCCAGAATTTTCGGTGCCATTGATGCCGACGGAGGCGCCCATGTCGGTTCAGCGACGGCCCGCGATGGCCTTATGCCTCGCGCTTATTGCAAGTGTGGTCGTTCCAACCGGCGCCGCCGCACAGGCGGCGAAACGCGACGCCATCGCCGACTGGCTGAAGGCGCGCGAAACCAACACGCCGTCGCCGATCGATCCAACAGTCAAGAGCGATACGCTCAGTCCTTCGGCTGCCGCCGCCAAGGCTGCAGCCCAAGACCCGCGCGACGGCGATGTTCAATATGAGCAAGCCAAGGCGCTGATGGCGGCGGTGGATGCCGTGCTCAAGGACGCGGCCGATTCCCGCGCCGGGGCGAGCAAGCTTCCGAGCCGCGACGACTACATCATCCCGCCATTCTGGAAGGAAACGCGCGAAGACCGCAACACCAAGGTGCGCGATCTTCTCGACGCGGCACTCGGGATCGTCACCAACGCGCCGGTCGTCGACGTTCAAAAAAAGCTTGATGTGCTGCGCCATAACATTCGCGATATCGAAGACCAGAACGTCAAGCTGAAGGAAAAACAGCTCGTCGCACCGAAAGAGGCGAACTTCCCCGGCGTCCTGACGGATACCGTCGATTCGATCGAAGCGCAGATCGCGGAAAACCTTAAGCGTATCGGGGCGAACCGCGCCGAGATCAAAAAGGAAAAGGGCGAAATTGGTGCGGCGCTCAAGGCGGCCGGCATCGAACTGCAGCCCGAGCAGGTCGACCTGCTGCTCGACAGCGTGCTCTCGGGCGACCTCATCCGCCTCGTCGCCGTCTTCAACGCCGCCAAGATGATCGACGGGCAACTGGCGAAGCTCATCGGCTCGACGGGCGACAACATGGGCGCGGCTCGCCGCTATTTTGCGATGCATGCGGCGCTTTTCGCGATGCTCGTGCAGGCCCAGGACGCGACAATAGCAAAGATCGATACGCAGTATCTGCCGAAACTCGAGGCCATCATCGCGGATATCGCGGCGGCGCGGCGGCGGACCGCCGATCTCCTGAAGGCCGAGAATCGCCCGGACCAGCAGCGGGCGCTCGAATCGAATCGCGACAGCCAGAAGATTGCCGACTCGGCAGCGCAGACCTACCGCCGCTACCTGCAGCAGCAGCGTGAGCAGATCGCAAAGGCGCGGCTCAAGGCGTCGCACGATCTCAAAATCGCGGATAATACGTATGAAACCGTCGAAGCCAGCGTTCAGCTGCGCGACCTGATGCGTGAAAGTTCGACGTCGTTCGAGGCGATCCAGAAGCTCGAATCACCGAGCCTCGACCAGATCTTCAAGAACGAGGAACTGCGCAAGGAGTTCGAGGACCTGACGCGCAAGCTCGATGCGCCGGCGAGCTGAAGATCTATCAACAGCTGCCCGACCGCTGGGCTTCTGTTTGCGACGCGTATCGACTATGTTCCGCATGAGAACTAGTGCGATAGCTCCGAAAGTGAGCACTTCTATAATGGTATTTCACGGACGCATTCCAGAGAGCTCGGCCGCGACGAAGACGTTTGACGCGCTTCGCATCGAGGGCCGCGTTCTCACGACACCATCGCGGACCATCCCGATCGCGAACATCGCGACGGTTTCCGTCGGCACCCATGTCGCGCCGAAGCCGACCCTTCTCTATTGGGGACTCGCTGCGCTTTTCCTGGTGATGACATTCGGGTCGATGCGGCCAGACCTATCGTTTGGTCCGCTTGCGCCAACCGGGGCCACCGTGCTCCTGAGCTTCATCACGCTCGCCTTCGCGGCGCTGGCGCTGAAGCGGCAAGACAAGACACCGTATCTGCTGATTTCGTCGAATGATGGCGTGCTGTCACGCTTCGCCGCGCCCGATAGCGCAATTCTCAACGAAGTGCGCGGCATCCTAACCGAGAAGATCAATCGCGGAGACGACACGATCGCTTTCTCGATCGATTTCGAAAGCGGGCAGATCGAGAGCCTCGCAGGGGGCAAGACCAGCCTGCCGCCGCAACGCGGCCATAACGGCGCTGCGCATGCTCAAGCCGCGGTCGCGGCGCCCGGCGAGCGGGTTTCGCCGCAGCACGATGTTCCCCGCACTCGACCGCCCGCTGCTTCCGACGCGGCGCGCGGCGCACCCCGGCAGATCCGCACCCAACCGGCGCTTCCCTCGCCTGGAAACGGGGCCTCACTCGGCAACGGAGCGTCGCCGTACAACGGAGCTGGCTCTCCCGCAGCCAGCTCGTTCGTCGACTACAGCACGGTGCTTTCGGCGATCGTAGAAATGCACCGCTTCTATGCGCGCCAAGCTAACACGCAGCATCTCGAACAGCGGCTTTCCGAGCTTGAACTCCTGATGCGCGCGGGAACGCCGACGGCGACACAAAAGGCGCGCCTGCGCGAGCTCTCGAACGACATGTCGCAAATCCTGCAGGCTTACCCTCAGGCGGTCGAACTCTTCGACCACATCGGCGGCTTAGTTCCCGGCGGACAGCACTAGAGCCTTTCCGCTTTCCGCTTTCCGCTTTCCGCTTTCCGCTTTCCGCTTTCCGCTTTCCGCTTTCCGCTTTTCGTTGAATCGCGGATCGGCTCTAGGTTTTTGTTTCGTCGTGCTTCTTATCGGAAAACCGGTGTCCACTTTTCCGGAAGCACTCTTTGCTCTGTCGTGCTTCTTGTCGGAAAACCGGTGCCCACTTTTCCGGAAGCACTCTTCGTTTTGTCGTGCTTCTTATCGGAAAACCGGGGTCCACTTTTCCGGAAGCACTTTAGCGGCGATATTGTACGAATTCGGTCAGTACTCCGAGGCGATCATAGAGCGTCCGAGCAGTCGCATTCTTGGCTTGCGTCGCCCAATATGTGCGGGATGCGCCGCGCCGGTCGGCTTCGGCATAAACGGCCTCGATCAACGCCCGCCCGATGCCCTTTCCACGCGCTTCCGGCGCGACGAAAAGGTCTTCGAGGTAGCAATACCAATCGCGTGCCCATGTCGAACGATGGAAAACCAGGTTCGCGATGCCGAACGCGCGATCATTCCCGGTCGCGATGAGGGCGATCATGTTGTCCTCTCGCGCCAGCAACCGCTGCCACGCTGCTGCGATAATATCGTCCGGCACCTCCTCTTCGTAAAATGCGATGTAGTCGCGAAAGAGCCGGAGCCAGTCCTCGTAGTCGTCGGCGGTAACTGGGCGAACCTCGATCTTCATGGAGCCAGTGTCGACGTCAGCCATGGCGTTGCAAGTCCTGATCAAGTTTAGAGCCGGCAATGGCCGTTCGGCACGCCACGGACCGGATGGAACAAATGCGGCAGGGCGCCGCGCGAATGGCAGCATCTACGCTATAAACCGCTCATTATCGCGGCTATTGGGTCACAGTGCGAGCGCCGATAGCGGCGAGACAACCGCGCATTCGTTGAACGTTCATATTCACCCCCCTAAAAGTCGCCGTTCGGACCGGTAAACAAGTAGGATCCCATGCGGCACACTTCACTGTCCGTCATCGCTGTTGCGGCGTTGCTTTCGCTGGCAGCCGTTCCCTCAGTTTACGCAGAAATCGAAGCCGGTGGCGCGGTCAAGGCGGATGCCTGCGCGGACGATGGGAAGACGCTCGGTGTGTCGCGCACGGTCGAGATCGATACCGCCGGCGGACCTGCGATCGGCGGCGACCAAAAGGGCGCGGCGCAGTTTCTGAAGGACGGTGAAGTCGTCCTGACATTCGACGACGGCCCGGTGAAATCCAGCACGAGGGCTATTCTGAAGGCGCTCGCCGATCAGTGTACGAAGGCGACCTTCTTCATGGTCGGACAGATGGCGCTGTCGGATCCTGCCATGGTTCGCGAAGTTGCCGCGGGCGGAAATACGATCGGCACCCACACCTGGTCACACAAGAACATGCGGTTCGCCAACACCAAGGCGATCGACCAGCAGATCGAAAGCGCCATCTCCACGGTGTCGAAAGCCAATGGAGCGCCGGTTGCGCCGCTGTTTCGCTTTCCCTACCTGAGTTCGAGCCGACAGGCGGATGCCTACCTCAAGAGCCGGCATATCGGTGCTGTCTGGGTCGACGTCGATTCGAAGGACTACCTGACGCGCAATCCCGATGTCGTCAAAAATCGCATTCTCACGCAGCTTGCGACGACGAAGAAAGGCATCATTCTGATGCACGACATCCACGCCTGGACCGCGAAGATGCTGCCCGGGCTGCTTGCCGCGCTTCACGAAAAAGGCTTCAAGGTCGTCCACCTCGTCGCTAAGGCGCCCGTCGAAACGATCGCGTCTTATGATGCGGCAGCGGAAAAGGCGATTGCGTCGAAGACGGCCGCGAAGGCTGCCGATCCGATGGCCGAGCGTTCCGTCGTCTGGTCGATGACGCCGCCTCCCGGCGCGAAGCACAAGCCGTCGAAGGCCGCGAAGAAAGTGCAAGCCAAGCCGTCGATCGTCGAAGACGTGCCCGCTGCTACGCCGGCCAAGGCGCGGAACTCCGGAGCGCCGAAAGACGAAGCTCCACTCTGGCAGTTCAACTTTTTCAACTGAGCAGACGACGCCTCGGCGAATGAGCGAGTGGCGGGGCGCCTTCGTGGAGGCGCTCGCCTGGGCTGAGCAGCGATGCCTGCGCAAAGCCACCCGTAGGGAGAAAATCGACGCGCCCGATATTTCTCGCGACCCGGGCTTGCGCGTGCTCAAGGCTTCGCGAGCGCGCGCGCTTGCATCGTCCTTTGAGGGACTGTTGAACGTGGAAGGTGGGGGCTTCCGGGATGACCAATGGCCTGGCGAGCCATATGGTGCGGTTGAGAGGACTCGAACCTCCACGCCGTTTCCAGCGTTACCACCTCAAGGTAGTGCGTCTACCAATTCCGCCACAACCGCAGACCGGACCTTAAGGCCCGGCTATCGCAAGCATAGGAACCACCGAAGCAATCCCAACCGCGAAGACGCCCGACGTAACAGAGCGGTCTGGCGAACGCAAGCGCCAGATTGGCTCTGGCGGCAATCATGATGACAGCAGCGCATGAATAGGAACCGCGGCAGGCTCGCGCAGGGGAAGCCGGAGCGCACATTCCGTCAGGCAACAGCATAGCGGGCTGGCGATCGATCGCCGCCTGCCATACATAATAACTATGTTTTCCAGCGATTCCCGCGCTGCTCCAGGTTCCGCGCCCGCGGTCGATTGGGCGATCAGCGATCGTCCGATCGAATATCCTTTTGCGCTCGACGCCATGCGCAGTCGAGCTGCGGCAATCCGCGACAACGGGTCTCCCGAGCTGATCTGGCTTCTCGAGCATCCGCCGCTCTACACGGGCGGCACCGGAGCGAAAGACGATGATCTCCTCAATCCCTCGGCGCTGCCGATCTTTCGAACGGGGCGCGGAGGCCAGTTCACCTATCACGGGCCGGGTCAGAGGGTCGTCTATGTGATGCTCGACCTCAAGGCGCGGGGGTTCGATATCCGGGCCTTCGTCACGCGGCTCGAAGCCTGGATCGTCGGCACGCTGGCTCAGTTCAACGTCACAGGCGAGACGCGGCCGGATCGCGTTGGCGTCTGGGTCAAGCGCGCTTCATCGACTGGCGCCATCGAAGAGAAGATCGCGGCCATCGGACTTCGCGTCAGTCGCGGGATCACGACGCATGGCTTGAGCATCAACGTCGATCCCGACCTTTCCCACTACGACGGTATCGTTCCGTGCGGGATCCGCGACTATGGCGTCACCAGTCTCGCGGGCCTCGGCTTGCCGGTCACGAACTATGATGTCGACGTTGCATTGAGAGCGAACTTCGAGCGCACGTTCGGGGCGACGAAGCGTGCCGAGCCGCCGGAGGCGGGTTCCGAGAATTCCCGTGCGAGGTGATTACTAAGTTTCTGAACTGAAAAAGAAAAGGCGCCTGTATCCTGAGGGGATACAGGCGCCGAATGCACGTGCCGTAATCTAATCTCTAGTTATTTCGCTCTCCGTTGACCGTGTCGCTGCCACCGGTCGGCGCTACCTCGATCTTCGAAGAATCATAATAGAGAAAACCCCCTTCGACCGAGACGCTTTCCGAGCCTTGAAGCTCGTACTCGTCTTTCGAATTGTCGTTGAGGCGGATGATGCAGCCCTTCCGACAGACCCCATCGATCACCTTGCCGGACGGCAAAACCTCGTCTTGGCGAGAGGGCCCCTCAGTGATGGTGAGTTTGACGTCCTTATCACTGCGGTTGGTAATCGTGGCTGCGGAAGCAGCCGAGGTCATAAGAAGAGCTGCGATCGTGCAAACCGTATGCTTTGGAATATCGATACGGCGGCTCCCACGATCACGGCAGAAAGTCATTATTTCTTTTTCTTCTTAGCTGCCTTTTTGGCAGGAGCTTTTTTGGCGGCTTTCTTTGCAGCTTTAGCCATTGTGGATCGTCCTTCCGTTTTGATCGTTGACAGACGCGTGCGTCTGTAGACCCGACTCGAGTCGAGTCATTTTCGACATTATAAACTTCAAGACATTGCACAAACGAAATTTGATGTTTGGTGATATCGAAAATGTCGATAGATAAGTTTTTATCTCAGATGTGAAGTTCGAACCCAATGGACGTCAATCTCGCTCGCACATTTCTGATTGTTGCTGAGACGGGCAGCTTCGTTGACGCTGCGCGAAAGCTCAACATCACGCAGTCGACCGTCTCAGCTCGAATTAAAGGACTCGAAGATCTGCTCGGACGACCGCTGTTCACGCGTTCGAAGTCCGGCGTCGAACTGACGGGGGCCGGCGAACTCTTTCAGAAACATGCGCTGGCGCTGGTGCGCGTCTGGCAGCAGGCGCAGCTTCAAGTTTCCCTTGCAGATCAGCATCCGGAGCACATTTCGGTCGGTGCGCCGCTCAGCCTATGGAACGGATTTCTATTGAAGTGGGCGTCGGGGCTGAGGGCGAATATCCCAGGCATCGCGCTCTCGGCGACGGCGGGCGCCTCGTCTCAGTTAAGCCCGCGTCTGATCGAGGGAACGTTGGATCTCGCCGTCATGTATCGCCCGTCGCTGCCGCCAGGTCTCACCATCGAACACCTGTTCGACGAGGAATTCGTCCTCGTGTCTTCAGCCAAAGCCGGGGGACGCCGCACCGTCAGCGATTATCTGCTCGTCGATTGGGGCATCGATTTCGTGCAGGATCACGCCGCCGCTTTCCCCCAGCACGCCAATCCCGCCATCAGCCTCGATCTCGGACCGATGGCCCTCGACTACCTGCTCGCCAATGAATGCTCCGGCTATTTTCCAGCGCGCATGGTGAAAAAACTCATCGCGCGCGGCCGCGTGCGGGAGCCGAAAAGGGCCCGCAAGTTCATTTATCCCGTGTACATGGTCTACCCGGAGGCGCGGAACGAAGAGGCTTTCGAGCCCATTTTGCGCGGGCTTCGGCGCGCCGCAGCCAAGTTCAACTAGCTGCGGGGCACTGTCGCTGATCGTCGTTTACTTTCAGGCGAACTCGATGATCACTGCGTCGACGGCCAGGCTATCGCCGGCTTGCGCGCTGATCTTCTTCACCTTGCCGTCGCGTTCGGCCTTCAGGATGTTTTCCATTTTCATGGCTTCGACGACGGCGAGCGCGTCGCCCGCCTTCACATCCTGGCCCTCGGTGACGTTGATGGCCTTCACGAGGCCCGGCATCGGGCACAGCAGATATTTCGACATGTCGGCCGCGACCTTGACCGGCATGAGCGCCGCGAGTTCCGCTTCGCGCTCGGTGTAAACGAAGGTCGGCGCCTGCATGCCGCGATAGGATAGGAGCATGCCGTTCGCGATCGGACGGACCTGCACGGCGACGGCGACACCTTCCACGGTGCCGTGCCAGACCGGCTCGCCGGGCCACCAGTCCGAGGTGATCTCCAGCGTTTTCGTCGGCTCACCACCGTCGTTCAAGATCGAGATATAGTAAGGCCCCGGGATCGTGCCCATCGCTTCAAGCACGACCTTGGCTTCGCCGACCTTGACGATCCGGCGCTTGGCGAAGCTGATCGATCGGCCCGCCATTTGATGCGTGATGTCGCGGCGGCGTGCGTTACCGAGGTGATCGATCGCACCGGCGACCGCGGCGAGCGTGATGAGATCGGCCCCTTCCGGCGCGCGGGGTTCGAAGCCGTCCGGAAATTCTTCCTTGATGAAGCCGGTCGAGATTTTGCCGGAGCGCCAGCGCGGATGCTGCATCATGGCGGCGAGGAACGGCATGTTGTGCTGGATGCCATCGATATAGAAAGCGTCGAGCGCGCCGGCCTGGGCCTCGATCGCGGCGGCGCGGGTCGGAGCGTGCGTCACGAGCTTGGCGATCATCGGATCGTAGAACATCGAGATCTCGCCGCCTTCGAAGACGCCGGTATCGTTGCGAACCGTCACGCCGTCCTTCTTGCCTTCGGCCGGGGGACGATACTTCACGAGGCGTCCGATCGAGGGCAGGAAGTTGCGGAACGGGTCTTCGGCGTAGACGCGGCTTTCGACTGCCCAGCCGTTGAGCTTGATGTCGGCCTGCTTGAAGGGAAGCTTTTCACCGGCTGCGACGCGGATCATCTGCTCGACGAGGTCGATGCCCGTCACGAGCTCTGTCACGGGATGCTCGACCTGCAGGCGGGTATTCATTTCCAGGAAGAAGAAGGAGCGATCCTGGCCGGCAACGAACTCCACCGTGCCGGCGCTGTCATAGCCGACCGCCTTCGAGAGCGCGACGGCCTGCTCGCCCATCGACTTGCGGGTCTTTTCGTCGAGCAGCGGCGAGGGAGCTTCCTCGAGCACTTTCTGATTGCGGCGCTGGATCGAGCATTCGCGTTCGCCAAGATAGACGACGTTGCCGTGCTTATCGCCCAGCACCTGAATTTCGATGTGGCGGGGATTTTCGATGAACTTCTCAACGAAGCAGCGGTCGTCTCCGAACGACGACTTCGCTTCCGAGCGCGCAAGCTGGAATCCTTCCTCGGCTTCCTTGGCGTTATAGGCGATGCGCATGCCTTTGCCGCCACCACCGGCGGAGGCCTTGATCATCACCGGATAACCGATCTCGTTGGAGATCTTGACCGCCTGCTTGGCGTCGCCGATTTCACCGAGGTAGCCGGGAACGGTTGAGACCTTGGCGGCGGCTGCCGCTTTCTTGCTCTCGATCTTGTCGCCCATCGCGGCGATCGCCCTGGGATTGGGACCGATGAAGACGATGCCATGCTTCTGAAGGGCGAGCGGGAATGCTTCGCGCTCGGACAAAAATCCGTAACCGGGGTGGACCGCCTCGGCGCCGGTCGCCTTGCAGGCCTCGATGATCTTGTCCATGAGCAGGTAGGATTGCGCTGCCGGCGCCGGACCAATGTGAACGGCTTCGTCGGCCATCTCGACGTGGAGGGCGTCGCGATCGGCGTCCGAATAGACCGCCACCGTCTTGATGCCCATCTTGCGCGCCGTCTTGATGACGCGACAGGCGATTTCACCGCGGTTTGCGATCAGAATTTTCTTGAACATGGGCCGTCCCCGGTCTTTGCCGTGATTGTTTGTTTCGCTGCTCATGGGAATGCAACGAGCCGTTCTAGAGTGTGGCGGGAACGACGTAAACATGGCAAGGCGGCGCTGGACCTCCCGGACCTGCGATCACCTGCCGCATAAAACGGCTTTAGCCTGGACTTTCGTCGCACCGGCGCTCAGGCGGCGGTGACCAGCCGCGCCACGGCCTCGCTGAGAGAGGGGTGGATTTTTGGGCTTTCCTGCTCCAGATATTTCACCAGCGCCGTTTCGCTGGGGCTCAAACGCCCGTCGCGACCCAGGCGGCTGACGAGCCAAGCCGCCTCGGCCTCGGTAATCTCTTCGTTGGTGATGATTTGGATCCGCTGGTGCTCGAGCCGCGCCAAAGCGCGCTCTTCGCTCGTCTGGTCCTGATAGGCGTCCTGGATCGACGCGAGATTGGCGCGAACCATCGAGAGAAGCGCGGCGAGCACGGACGTTTGCTGGTCCGGCTCATGCAGGCTTGCTTCCTGGCGCAGCGCTTCCTCGCGCGAGGGAACCCGATAGCCCGACGCCGCCATCATGACGTTGGCGATCGCCTTGACGAAAAAGTCCGTCCAGACCGGATTGGGTTTCTGATCGGCGACGGCTTCATCGATGTCGAACAGGACGTCGGCCTCGGCGCGGGTGATCGCGATGTGACCATCGCCGCCGAACGCGTAGATCATGCGGCGGAGCAGATCGACTTCGGCTTCGGTGATGGCGCCTGCGGAGAGAGACTTGCCAGCCCGCAGCGGACCATCGCCATGAATGACGGCGGCCTTGACCTGCTCGAGCGCGAATTTGACGAGACTGACGGGAGCCCAACGCGCCTTGTCGAGAACATTGACCAGCAGCTCGAGCTCGGTCTTGCTGTCGACGCGGCCATCATGAGAGATGCGCTCGATCAGCCAATGGGCGTTGTCCGCCGTCAGATAGCCTTGCGGCTTTTCCTGAAAGACGACGTAGTCGGTGACGGCTTCGATGAAAAAATCAGCCCAGTCGGCCGGACGCTCGCGACAAGCGTCGTTGAGATCGAAGATGAGCCCGGCCTCTTCCGCAGTGACGATGCCGTCCTCGTAAAACACCTGCCGTAAGGCGCGTAAATCCGAACCTTCAAGGCTCCCGCGATTTACGATTTCCCCAACCCGAAGCGACTGCAACCCACTCATCGGTAACCCAACCCCAAGCGCCGGCAACTGCGGTTGAGAGTAGGGTCCTATGCTTAATCGCGGATTAAAGGCTGCGCGAAAATTAAACGATGGCCAATATGGGCATTCCGATGCGGCTCAGCGGCAACGGCACAGGCAATGGCCGTGCGGCGGCAGGAGATCGAGGACCGCAGCCCCAAGCTGCGATCCTCGTTCATTCCTGCAGCGCTCCCGCAAGCGCAGCAGGAAACATGTCGAGCGCTAATGGACCTCTATTTCTGTCACTGCGGATGAACCGTTGCTGAAGGGCGTCGGCGACGGCGTGGCATTTCCAATTTTTAATGTCGGCGTCGAACGGACGCGACACACGAGAACCGAATGCCGGCGGCTGGCGACATAAAAAATTATGGCCCGTCCGGCGGGGGGCTGCCGGACGGGCCTATTCGGCCGTTTACGCTTGCAGTCTAGGAGCGCGAACGCAAAAGACCGGTAGAAGCTCTTTGCGGAGACGGGGGGAAATCTCCGCAAAGCGATGGCTGACTGCGTAGCGAGAGATCCCGCGATCAACTCGCACGCAGTCAATCTATGAACGGGCGTGCGCGGAGTTTCCGTCGCCGAATTCTCTTTGCGCAGCCCGTCGCTTCGAAGGAGGTCACTGCGCGAGATGCGCCAACAATCGCGAGCGCGGCTGCGGCAGGCTTTGTCCGCGCGGGAGCAGAATGCGCGTTTCAAGAAAATGTCCCGTCAGCGCAAAGCCTAAGCGGACGTCGTCTTCGGTCACGTGACCCGATCTATTCTTGGTCAGAAATGCGGGAAGCGGAAGCAGCCTATCCCGGTATGGTTCGCCTGCGGACGCTGATACGGCGCGTCCCGTTCGCGGAGAGACATAGATCAGCTGGTCGTTGCTGCCCGTCGCCGCGCATTGGCTGAGGTCGAGACCAAATCCTAATTCGTCGAGGAGCGCCAGTTCCCAGCGCACCATGAGCGCCGGCCAAACCGTTGCGTCATTCAAGAAGCCCAGAACAAAAAGGGTGATTTCGTAGAGGTTCGGATGCGGGTCGCGCTCGGGCAGCAGGCGCGTCAACGTCGTCAGCGTCGAGAGCGCCGCAAGGGCTGCGGCATCGTCGAGCGTTTCGGCCGCAAAGGCGCGGCGCATTTCAATCGTCACATGGCCGAGCTGATCGGCAAGTCGCGCCTTCCAGGTTGCGTCAACGTGATTGCCGGCTTGCAGAATGGGACGGAGGCGGCGCGACCGGCCGCCGTGAACGAGGCCGAGGTGGCGGCCGTGCGTCCGCGTCCACAGTTCTATGACCGCCGCCGTTTCACCGTGCGGCTTGACCGATAGAACGATGGCTTCATCCGTCCATTGCATAATTCAGAGATCGCCATTCGGAGATCGTCGGGCGCCTCACGACTTCGGGAACGGCAGGCCCATCTCGCGGTAGCGTTCCGGGTCGCTTTCCCAATTCTCGCGCACTTTGACGAAGAGGAACAGATGCACGCGATGACCCGCCATTTCCTCGATCGAGCGGCGGGCGGAACTTGAAATTTGCTTGATGGTCGCGCCGTTCTTGCCGAGGACGATCTTTTTCTGCCCGTCGCGCTCGACATAAATCGTCTGCTCGATGCGTGCCGAACCGTCCTTCAGCGTCTTCCAGCTCATCGTTTCGACGGTCGTCGTGTAGGGAAGCTCCTGGTGCAGATAGCGATAGATGCACTCGCGCGTCATCTCGGCGGCCTGCGTGCGCATCGGAACGTCGGTGACGTCGTCTTCGCCGTAATGCCAAGGACCAACGGGGACGGCTCCAGCGAGATATGTGCGCAGATCGGCGACGCCTTTGCCATCGAGCGCCGAGACCATGAAGATCCGGTCGAAGGCCAGTTCCTGATCGAGACGTTTCGCCAGCGCCAGCAGCTTCGGCTTGTCCTCGACCCGATCGATCTTGTTCAGAACGGCGACGCGCTTCATGCGCGCCGTTTTCAAACGCTCGACGATCCCCATGACATCATCGTCGGGACCGGCGGCGGCGTCGATGACCAGAAGCACGGCGTCGGCGTCCTCGAGACCGCTCCACGCCGCATCGATCATGGCGCGATCGAGCCGGCGCTTCGGATTGAAGATGCCGGCGGTATCGAGAAATACGATCTGACTCTGACCCTCGACGGCAATGCCACGGATCGGCGCCCGCGTCGTCTGCACCTTGTGCGAAACGATGGCAACCTTGGTTCCGACCAGCGCGTTGACGAGCGTCGACTTGCCCGCGTTCGTCGGCCCGAGCACGGTCACAAATCCACAACGCCGTTCGCCGGCTTCGGACGCTCCGTGCGCTTCGTCAGATTTCGCCAAGACGGCCTCCTTCTCCCTCGCGGGTTAAAAGTGCCGTGGCAGCGGCTTGTTCCGCGATGCGCTTCGATGCGCCTTCGCCTTGAGCAGGCGCACGTCCGGCAATGATGACTTCGGCGGTGAATCGCGGAGCGTGATCCGGCCCCTTGCGCGATACGACCGTATATTTCGGCAGCGCCAGACCCTGGCCTTGCGCCCATTCCTGCAATGCCGACTTGGCATCGACCGCAACTTCCGGCACGGGCTCCGACTGCTCTTGCCAAAGCTTGCGAACGACGGTGCGAGCCTTCTCGAAACCGACGTCGATGAAAACGGCGCCGAGCAACGCTTCCGCGGCGTCGGCAAGAATTGTCGTCTTGTCGCGCCCGCCGCTGTCGGCTTCGCTTTCCGACAGAATGAGATGCGCGCCGAGGCCGATGTTGCGCGCGACCTTGGCGCAGGCTTCGCCACGCACCAGCTGGTTATAGCGGCGGGCAAGCTCGCCTTCGCTCGCCTCGGGATATTGCTGATTCAGGATCTCGGCGATCGCAAGCCCAAGCACGCGATCGCCGATGAATTCCAGGCGCTCGTTATCGAAGCGCGCGATTTTTCCGCCGCGAACGCTGGCGTGCGTCAAGGCCCGCTCCAAAAGACCGGGGTCCTTGAAGCGATGCCCGAGCTTGGTTTCAAGCTCCTTGAATTTTCGAGGTCTCAACATGTGTCTGTGCTGGTAGCGGTTTACCGCACGAGATGGAAGAACCTGTTCCAGCGGATGTCAAATGGCCATGTCCATGGCGACCACCAGCGGAAGGCGTCCGGCTCATCGACATCGGCGGAGAAGAAGATGATCTCGGCCCGTCCGATGAAGTTCTCGTACGGAACAAAGCCAACGCCATAGCGGGACGACTGGACCCGGCTGTCGGTGGAGTTGTCGCGGTTGTCGCCCATCATGAAGTAATGGCCGGGCGGGACTTTATAGACGCTGGTATTGTCGTAGGGGCCGTCCGGATCGCTGTCGAGAACGTCGTATTTGACACCGTTCGGAAGCGTCTCCTGATAGACGGGAATAGCCCGCTCCCGGCCTTCCTCGCGCGTCGTGAACGTACCCGCCGCGACCTTCGGCACCCCCTGCCCGTTAATAAAGAGCTGGCCGCTCTTCATCTGGATTTCGTCGCCCGGAAGGCCGATGACGCGCTTGATGTAATCGGTCGAATTGTCTCGTGGCAGCTTGAACACCGCGACGTCGCCACGCTTTGGCTCGGCGCCCCAAATCCGGCCGGAGAAAAGATCCGGACTGAAGGGAAATGAAAACTTGCTGTAGCCGTAGGAGAGCTTCGACACGAAGAGGTAGTCGCCAACGAGAAGCGTCTCCTTCATGGAGCCCGACGGTATATTGAACGGCTGGAAGAAGAAGATGCGAACGAGCATCGCGATCGCGAGCGCTTCGACGACGATGATGAGGGTTTCCGACCAACTCGATCCCGACGTCTTGGTACCAATGCTCATTCAGGGAGGCTCCTCTGCGCCGCCGAGCGGCATCGGCCGGACTCGATTTATGTCAGCGGTTCGCTATAGCGAGTTTGCCAAAGGCCCGCAATGAAACGCGGCAACATGACAAAAACGTAAGTGAAAACAGTAGGTCGCACCCCTCGTGCCGGGCATGGCGAAATTTGACGGCTCAGCCTGGGCGGACGTCGTCGCTGGCGACCGCGGAGATCACGACGAATGCCTCGGCCAGCGGATATTCATCCGTCAAGGTGACGTCGATGCGGGCCGTAAAGCCTTTCGGAGTGAGCATCGCCAAATGGCGGGCGGCGCCGCCTGTCAGAGCCAGGATCGGGCGGCCGCTCGGCGCGTTAACGACCCCGATATCGCTGAAATAGACGCCGTTGCTAAAGCCCGTCCCCAGAGCCTTCGTGGCAGCTTCCTTGGCCGCGAAGCGCTTGGCGAACGTGCGGGCCGGGTGTGCGCGCGACAGGGCTTTGCGACGTTCCTCCTCCGTGAAGACGCGCAGCAGGAAACGATCGCCATAACGCTCGATCGTTTTTTCGATGCGGCGAATATCGCAGAGGTCATTGCCGATGCCGAGGATCATCGATCGGACCGACCCGTGCGCGCAACGTCATCCCGCGCTTCATCCATCAACAGCCGCATACGCCTGACGGCTCCCGACAGGCCGCCGAAGATTGCTTCTCCGATCAGGAAGTGGCCGATGTTAAGCTCGACAATCTCCGGCATCTGGGCGATCGGCTTGACTGTGTTGTAGGTCAATCCGTGACCCGCGTGGACTTCGAGACCAGCAGAGGCGGCAGCCCGAGCGGCTGTCGCATGGCGCTCGATTTCTCGCGCGACGCCAGCCGCGTCATGCTCGAGCGCCAGATTGCAATAGCGGCCCGTATGAAGCTCGACGATGTCGGCGCCGACATTCGCGGCCGCTTCGATGGTCTTGATATCGGGCTCGATGAACAGCGAAACGCGGATGCCTGCGTCCTGGAGTTTCGCGACAAAGGGCTGCAACGTCTTGACGCTGCCCTGCACGTCGAGGCCACCCTCCGTCGTCCTTTCCTCGCGACGCTCGGGCACGAGACAGCACGCATTCGGCACGTGACGGATCGCAATTTTGAGCATCTCGTCCGTTGCCGCCATTTCGAGATTGAGCGGCCGCGTCAGCTCGTTCTTGAGGCGCGTTATATCGGTGTCCGAGATGTGGCGGCGGTCTTCGCGAAGGTGCGCGGTGATGCCGTCGGCGCCGCCTTCGATCGCGAGATGCGCGGCGCGGAGCGGGTCGGGATGCACGCCGCCCCGCGCATTGCGCAGCGTTGCAACGTGATCGATGTTGACGCCGAGCCGCAGCGGAGCGCGACGCGCGGCAGCGATTGCGGATTTTTCAGATTTATGAGGAGCAGGCACGATCTTGGGCCATCGGAATGTCGTTACGGGGGACCGGCGTCCGCCGGTCAGCGGGCTCTACGACGTTTCTGAAAAACGCGCACGGCCTGTCGGGTAGGATAGTAACTAAATACGGCTGCGATCAAGCCGACGAGCAGTCCGCCGATGACCAGCGGCTCGATAATCGGCGACAGACTGACGACCGCGCTGTCGAGCGACCGGGACGGGGCCATCAGTGTCGCGCTCAGCGCGTTGGCGCTCTGGACGAAATGCTCGGCGGCATAGGCTGGATCATCGCCCAGCACCCAGACGCCGGCGACGTAGGATGCGCTCCAGATCGCGGGCCAGCTCAACGGATTGCCGATGAATGTCCCGAGCAAGGCGGCGGGAATGCTGACACGCAGCAGAAACGCAATCGCGCCCGCGAGCGCCATCTGGAAGCCGAGAAACGGCGTGCACGCGGCGAAAACTCCGGCCGCGCATCCCAGCGCAACTTCGTGCGGCGTCGCGCGGAGCCTCAGAATACGGCGCCAATAATAGATGAGATGCTTGCGCAGGGGCACCAGCTTCAGCGCCCACCTACCGGCAACATCCGAAGCAACTGACACCCTATCTCGCAAACTGCGATGGACCATCGTACGCCCTGTGCCGGCTCTCCTACGCGCCCGAACCTAGGCGCAGATTAAGCTACTCGAACAGACGTTCAACCTTCGCGACGGAAGATTTCGCCCTGAGGCCTGCGATAATGTGGTTCAAATGCACCAAATCGAAGACCTCAAGCTCGATGTGCATGACCGTAAAGTCCGCTGCACGCTTCGCCATCCTGATGTTATCGATATTGCCGCCGGTCTCGCCGATAATCTTGGCGATTTCGGCCAGCGAGCCTGGCGCATTAAGGGCAGTTACGCTGATTCGCGCGGGAAATCGCTGCGGATGCTCGGGATCGACGTCCCATGTCGCATCGATCCAGTGGGCTTCCTCATATTCCTTGAGGCGCGGCGAATGGATCTGAAACACGCGGATGCCCTCTCCGGGGGCCATGACGCCGACGATCCGATCACCGGGAACGGCGCCGCCCGGCTCGAAGCGGACGGGAAGGTCCTGACTCGGGCCGCCGATTGAAATCGTTGCGGCATTATCGATTTCCGCAGTGCGGAATTTCAGGCTTTCGATCTTTTCGATGTTGAACCAGCCGTCCTGCGCTTGCGCGCGGCCAAATCTGCGGCTCGGTTTATAGCCTTCGTCGATCGGACTTGCGCCCGTCTGGGGCATGATCGCGGCGAGGATATCCGGCAACACGACGTCGTTGCGACCGACCGCCGCCAGAAGCTCGTCGGCCGACTTGAACCCCATCTTGGGAGCGGCGGCCTTTATCTTCTCTTCGGAATAATCAATCTCCATGCCCGCCAGCGTCGAGCCGACGAGCTGACGGCCAAGCTCGATGAAGCGTTTCCTCTCGGCTTCGCGCGCCGCGCGGCGGATCGCCGCTCGGGCGCGCCCCGTGATGGCGAAGGCTTCCCAGGCGGCCGAGCGCACGTGGCTCTTCGATGTCTCGATCACGACTTCATCGCCGTTACGCAAATGCGTATCGATCGGCACATGACGGCCGTTGATGTAAGCGGCAATGGCTTCGTTGCCGACGTCGGTGTGGACGGCGTAGGCAAAATCGAGCGGCGTCGCCCCGCGCGGCAATGCGATGAGGCGTCCTTTCGGCGTGAAGCAGAAGACCTGATCGTGAAAAAGCTCGAGCTTCGTGTGCTCGAGAAATTCTTCCGGATTGGCCGCTTCGAGCAGCGAGGAAATCATCACCCGGAGGCGCCCGTAGGGACTGTCGTCGGCGTCTTCGTCGGAGCCGCTGCCGTTCGCCTGATACTGCCGGTCCTTGTAGAGCGCATGGGCGGCGATGCCGTATTCGGCGATATGCTGCATTTCGCGCGTTCGGATTTGCAGTTCGACGCGCTGATGGCGCGGACCGTAAACGGTCGTGTGAATGGACTGATAGTTGTTGCGCTTCGGCGCCGAGATATAGTCCTTGAAGCGGCCGGGCACCGTGCTCCACGTGGTGTGGACGATGCCGAGTACCCGGTAGCAATCCTCGATCGAGTCGACGATGACGCGAAATCCGTAGATGTCGGAAAGCTGCTCGAGGCTGATCTGCTTGTTTTCCATCTTACGCCAGATCGCGTAAGGTTTTTTCTCGCGCCCCGCGGCTTCCGCCTTGATACCGGCGTCGGCGCATTTGTGCGCGATCGCGCGCCGAATTTCCTCGACGAGACCACGATTGGGCTGGCGCAATTCAACCAGCTTTTCCGTCACGATCTCGTAGGCTTGCGGATGCAGCCAGCGAAAGGCGTGATCCTCGAGTTCCTCGCGCAGCGCCTGCATGCCCATCATGCCCGCGAGCGGCGCGTAGATATCGAGCGTTTCCTCGGAATTGCGCTGACGGCTCTCGGGCTTCATGTGCTCGAGGGTCCGCATATTGTGAAGTCGGTCCGCGAGTTTCACCAAGAGGACGCGGATATCGGTCGAAATCGCAATCAGCAGCTTGCGGAAATTCTCGGCCTGCTCCGCCTTTTTGGAAACGAGGTCGAGGCGCTTTATCTTCGTCAGGCCGTCGACGAGGCTGCCGATCTCGGCCCCGAACATCTGGTCGATCTCGGCTCGCGTCGCGTCGGTATCCTCGATGACGTCATGCAGCAGGGCCGTTGCGATCGTGGCGTCGTCGAGCTTCAGCTCGGTGAGGATGGCGGCGACTTCGAGAGGATGGGAAAAATAGGGCGCGCCTGACGCACGCTTCTGATTGCCATGCGCCTTCATCGCGTAGACGTAGGCGCGATTGAGCAGCGCCTCGTCGGCCTTTTGATCGTATTTGAGAACCCGCTCGACGAGTTCGTACTGCCGCATCATGACCCGCCGCACTCCTTCCGGGCGCAAGCGTACCTGAATCTGCGGCGCAGATTAAAGACAAACGGGGTGCGGCTATGCGATGGAACCGTCCGCGCCACCGATTTAGCGCGAGCGGTCCCGCGGATCGCGATCACGTTCGCGCTCCCGTGGGCCTGCGCCCGATCCGATGTTCGCGGACGGCTCGAGCGGGGTCATGCTTTCGAGACCACGCAGAAGCTGCTCTTCCGTCATCACGTCGACCTGCGTATCGCTTGCCAAGTCATCGCGGCCGAGCATCGGCGCGCGGCGATCCGGCGGCAGAAGCGGTGCGGCGACGGCTTCCGGCTCGTCGACTTCGGTGTTCTTCTGGATCGAGGAAATCAACGTCTCGCGCATGTCGTCGGGCGAAATGGTTCGTTCGGCGATTTCGCGCAACGCGACGACCGGGTTCTTATCGTCATCAGGTGCGATGGTGATGGCGCTGCCGTTGGTGATGGCGCGAGCCCGGTGTGCCGCAAGGAGAACCAGCTCAAAACGATTAGGAATTTTGTCGACGCAATCTTCGACAGTAACGCGAGCCATGAGGGCTGACCTTCCCTTGGTTTAACTTCGGCTGCTCAAATGGAATGAGGGCGCACACAATCTCTCGGACCGCTTCGCAGCGCCACGTTCCTGCTTGTTTCGCACCTTAGCGTGTAAAACGCAAGATCACTTGATCGATGTCGTTGCACGAAGTTCCAGGTTATCGTTGCGTCGTTCCGGGTTTCGAGCCACAAATTGACCAGACTATTTGTCACAATTGTTAATCGTGACGATAATCTGCTATCGATGTATCTACGCTGTAGAAGCGCTTTGACTCCCTGCCCGACACGGCTTTCGTCGCGGACGAGGATGACTTTTCCCCTCAATGCCCCCTGGCGACGTTGTTGGACATTGTTTAATTATTGAATTGGCATCAGGGATCGGCCATGCATTTTTATCCGACGGAACGTATCGCATTATTCATCGACGGCGCTAATCTTTATGCGACCGCCAAGTCTCTTGGTTTCGATATTGATTACAAGCGCTTGCTGGGGCTTTTCCGGCAGAAGGGGCAGCTTGTCCGGGCCCTCTACTACACGGCGCTGGCCGAGGAGCAGGAATATTCCTCGATCCGTCCATTGATCGACTGGCTGGACTACAACGGCTTCTCGATGGTGACGAAGCCGACGAAAGAATTCACCGACGCGACCGGCCGCCGCAAAGTCAAAGGCAATATGGACATCGAGCTTACCGTCGATGCCATGCGGCTTGCCGATGCGCTCGACCACATCGTGATTTTCTCGGGCGACGGAGATTTCCGCAGCCTCGTTGCCGCCCTTCAACAAAAGGGCAAGCGCGTCAGCGTCATTTCGACGTTGCAGACGCAGCCGCCGATGGTCGCCGACGAATTGCGCCGCCAGGCCGACCATTTCATCGATCTCGCGGATCTTGAGGATCAGGTCGGCAGGGCTCAGAGTGGCCGCACCCCTCCGCGTGAAGGCGCTCGCAGCTATGCGGGTCGTGGATCGTCACAGTCGCCGCGCGACGTGGGCTATTTTGGAGACGACGACCTCGCAGAAGAGGAAGTCTGAGCGAGCAGGTTCTCTCAGAAGGCCATTGACGCATGGCAGGCCCGCTGACGGCTGACGTTACCGGGCCTGCGACGGCACCTGAGGCTCCCGTCAAATGCGGACGCTGTCCGCGTCTCGTCGCTTTTCGCCATGAGAACGAGGCCAAGGAGCCAACCTGGTTCAACGGGGCGGTTCCATCGTTCGGCGATCCCAACTGCAGACTTCTGATCGTGGGATTGGCGCCCGGTCGCAACGGCGCCAACCGGACCGGGCGGCCGTTCACCGGCGACTACGCCGGCGATCTTCTGTACGCGACGTTGCTTTCCTACGGCTTCGCACGCGGAGATTATCAGGCACGCAGCGACGATGGACTGAAGCTCGTCGACTGCATGATCACGAATGCGGTGCGCTGCGTGCCGCCCGAAAACAAGCCGGAGCCGAAAGAGATCGCGACCTGCCGGCCCTTTTTCCAATCACGTCTCGGGCATCTGCCGCGGCTGCAGATCATGCTGGCGCTCGGGCGCATTGCGCATGATCAGGTTCTGACGACGCTCGCGAAGCGCAAGGCACTCTTTCCGTTCGCACACGGGGCACGCCATGAGATCGAACCAGGCCGCGTGCTATTCGATAGCTTCCACTGCTCGCGCTACAATACCAACACCGGCCGGCTGACGCCCGCCATGTTCCGATCCGTGTTCGAAGATATTAGACGCGCGCTCGATTGAGCGAGAGCAGCAGCTCGCGGGCATGGGTCGCGGGCGGATGCACCGGATAGATCACCCGGTAGATCACGCCGTTTTTCACGATCATCGTCAGCCGCTTGAGATACGTCTCGCCGCCGGTTTCGAAGCGCGGCAATTTCAATGCGTCGGCAAACGCGAATTTCTCGTCGCTAAGCAAGAGGTATGGAATTCCGGCGCGAACTGCGAACTCGTGCTGCTCCGCGTGCGGTTGCGCACTCAGACCGAACACCTCGTAACCCAGCACTTCGAACTCGGCATAATAATCGCGAAAGGCTTCGGCTTCAGGCGTCGAGCCGTGAGCGCCGGGAATCGTATCCCAATCCGGCGGATTGGACGTGCCGGGCGTTCCCGTCATCGGATAGACGAAGACGACGGCGCGTTCCTGATAGCGTGCGAGGTTCACGTTCGCGCCGCGCGTCGCAGGCAGCGAAACGTCCGGCACGCGGGTGCCGGCTATCAGATGCTTCGCGCCGCCATCATCGACGGGAGCAGGCCAGGGCCGGACGTCTTTCATTGTGAGCGCCTGTTCGATTGCAGCCAGGAAAGCACGTCGCCTGCGTTCCGATCCGGTGGAAAGACAGGGTAGAAAACGTGGCTTACCATTCCATCATCAATGATGAGTGCGAGGCGTTTCGCCAAGGTCATGTTCTCGACGGTCATCATAGGCAGGCGAGCCGCGCTCGAAAATTCCAGATCCGAATCCGACAGCAAAGGGAACGGAAGATGCAGCCGTTCGGCCAATTCCTGCTGGTAGGCGAAATCCTGCGTTGAGAAGCCGTAGACATGTGCGGCGCCGGCTTCTTTCAGTTCCACGTAAATATCTCGAAACGCGCACGTCTGCGGCGTGCAGCCCCGTGCGCCCGGAATCTGATCCCATCCTTCGGGCAAAGCGATGCCCGGCCGACCCGTCATCGGATAAACGAAAACGACGGTGCGCCCGGTCAGCCGCGCCAGCGAAACGATGGAACCGTCGGTTGCCGACAAGGCGACGTCGGGCAGAGCTGCTCCGGTCAGGTGGCGTGCACCGCCGTCGTCAACGGGACTCGGAAGCGCCGACCAGTCGACGTCCATGAAATTCGCGCTCGGCACCGCTCAGCCTTTTTCGCGCATCAGGCGCGCCTTCTGTCGGTTCCAGTCGCGCTTAGCGGAATCCTGGCGTTTGTCCGCCTGATTCTTGCCCTGCGCCAGACCGACTTTGACTTTCGCCCTGCCCTTCTCATTGAAATAGAGTTCGAGCGGAACGAGCGTCATGCCTTTGCGTTCGACGGCGATCGCGATCTTGTGGATCTCGGTTGTGTGCATCAGCAGGCGGCGCTTGCGGCGCGGCTCGTGCGGGAACAAAGCGGCGCCAGGATATTCGGCGATATAGCTGTTGATCAGCCAGATCCCCTGATCCTCGACGGAGGCATAGCTTTCGGCAATATTCGATTGTCCACGCCGCAAAGACTTCACCTCGGAGCCCAGCAACTCGATGCCTGCTTCCCAGCTGTCGGTGATGAAGTATTCGTGACGTGCTTTTCGATTTTCGGCGACAAGCGTGCTGCCGTCGTCGCGTTTCGCGGCCATCGTTCAATAAACTCCAGGCGCGTTCTATTCGGCCGCTCGGGCGTCGATCAGATCGAGCTGACCCAGCACCTGGTCGACGGCCTTACGCGCAGCATCCGAGATCGGAACCATCGGCAGACGCATTTCGCCGGTGCCGAAACCCAATCGCGAGACGGCGTATTTCGCCGGTCCCGGATTGCTCTCAATAAACATGACCTCAAATAGAGGCATGAGCCGATCCTGCAACGCCAGCGCTTTCTTGAAATCGCCCGCGAGGCACGCATTCTGGAACTCGGCGCAGAGACGCGGCGCGACGTTCGAGGCAACGGAAATACATCCGGAGCCGCCGTGCGCCATGAAGCCCAGCGCCGTCGCGTCTTCGCCCGAGAGCTGACAGAAATCCGGCCCCAGAGCCGCGCGCGTCTGCGAGGGGCGCGCGAGATTGGCTGTCGCGTCCTTCACGCCGACGACATTCTTCAACTCGTAGCAGCGCGCCATCGTCTGCACCGACATGTCGACAACCGAGCGGCCGGGAATGTTGTAAATGACGATCGGAATGTTGATCGCGTCATTGATCGCCTTGAAGTGCTGGTAGAGGCCTTCCTGGCTCGGCTTGTTGTAATAGGGCGTCACGATCAGAACCGCGTCGGCTCCGACCTTTTCGGCATACTGCGATAGCTCGACAGCCTCGTCCGTCGAGTTGGAGCCGGTCCCGGCGATGACGGGCACGCGCTTTTTCGCCGTCGTAACGCACAGCTCGATGACGCGCTTGTGCTCGTCGAAGTCGAGGGTCGGACTCTCGCCCGTGGTTCCGACGGGAACGAGTCCGTGCGTGCCTTCCGCGATCTGCCACTCTACAAAACGGGTGAAGGCCGCTTCATCGACCTTGCCGTTTCTGAAAGGCGTGATGAGCGCCGTGATCGAACCTTTAAACATGCGTGCGCCTTGATTTGATTTCCCGAGCCGGGTGCTGCCGAGAAGGCCGAGATTTCCCGGTTGTAGGCATCAACTGATAAACTTGTCCTAAAAGGCCCCAGTCAACTCGAGCCAACTCGAGCCACGGTCTTGCCGCACGGACGTGCCAGTCGTCCGTTAAGCGCTTGCGTCCGTAGCCATCCCGCCGCTTAATGCGGCCGGACAAACACTTTTCGGTGCAAGCTCAATAACATTAGGCGCTCGTTAGGCTTGCTGCAAGATCGTGCATCCCTGCGTCCCACCGAATGAGAGACGATGCCTCTAAACCCTGCCGTGGCAACGCCAAATCTCTTTCGTGCCGGCGCTTTGAAGAGCGTCGCGGCATGCTGCCTCGCGGCCCTGTCGCTCGCTGCGGCGTTGCCCGTTTCCGCCGACTCACCCCTGAGCGATATCGCGGCGCCCCGGCCCCTTGCCGACGAGCAGAAGCAGCTTGATCGGCTGGGTTCGGCGCTCGCGCCCCTGTTGTCGGCCGAGCCATCCGCCAGCGACGCTAAAAATCTGCGTGAGGCGGTGGCAGCCGTCGGCGCACAGGATGACAATCGCTTCAGCGCCGCGCGAAGCAATATTTCCGATCCGGTGGCGCGCAAGCTCGCCGATTGGATACGGCTGCGCGCCGGACTTGGAGAGCCGGCAGAGTATCAGACGTTTCTGAAAGACAATCCGCGCTGGCCGTCGCGCGCGATGCTCGTTCAACGGCTGGAGGAGTCGCTTTTTACGAAGGGCGGCAGCTCCGGCGCGATCAAAAGCTATTTTGCAAGCGAGGAACCGCAGACGGGTGCCGGCACCGCGGCGCTCGCATCGGCCTATCTCGCGGAAGGCAATACCGCCAAGGCGCGATCGCTTGCCGCCAAGACCTGGCGGGAGACGACGCTTCCTCCGGCACTCGAAAACGGTTTTCTCGCGCGCTTCGGAAAACTCCTGACGGACGCCGATCACAAATGGCGTTTCGACCGCCTGGTGACGGACGACGTGCGTTTCGCCGATAACCGCGCCGCTCGCGTGGCCGCCGCGCGGCGTCTCATTCCGCTGCTGCCGCAATCCGAGCAGAAAAAAGCGACGGCGCGGCTCGCGGTCTTCGACAAGGCCAAGAATGCGCACGCGCTGATGAGCGCGCTCGCCGAACATGGTGATGGCGATGCGGGTCTGACGTTTCATCGCGCGCAGGTACTGCGTAAGGCTGGCAAGATCGATGAAGCCGCCGAGCTCATTCTCTCCGTGCCGCCCGACCCCAAAAAGATCGCCGAGCTTGACGAGTGGTGGGCGGAGCGACGCGAGCTTGCCTATGGCGCGTTGAAGCTCGGCAAGGCGAAACTCGCGTACCGGCTCACCAGAGACGCCGGTCCTCTGACGGTCAATCCGCTCAAAGAGCAGACGTTCATGGCGGGATGGATCGCCTTTCGCTATCTGAACAACATCGATGCCGCCGAGAAGCATTTTCGCGCCATGGCGGCGGCGGCCGACGGACCGCTCAGCATCGCGAAAGCGCAGTATTGGCTTGGGCGCGTAGCTGATGCGCGCGGCGACAAGGGCGCAGCCACGAAGGCTTACCGGCTCGCGGCTCAGAACACCGATACGTTCCACGGCCTACTCGCGATGCAGATGCTGCAGCCGGGGCGCACGTCGCTCGAAATCAAGCCGCCCGCCTACCCCTCGCCCGACCAGATCCGCAAGTTCATGTCGGACGACGCGACGAAGGCGCTGGTTCTGGCAGCGAAAGCGAAGCTCTCTCGTCTTTATACGCGAAGCTTCCTTGTCGCCCTGCATTCCGCGACGTCGAGCGAGGCCGAAGCGGGAATAGTCGCCTATATCGCACGTGCGATCGGCGATCCGCAGATGTCGCTGCGCATCGGAAAAACCGCCGTCGCCAAGGGCCAGAACCTGCTGACGTATGCCTATCCCGTCACGGCGTTCCCCGGTTACAAGCCGCTGCGCAAGCCGCCGGAGCTTGCGCTGCTGCTCGGCCTCGCGCGTCAGGAAACCGAATTCGACTCGCAGATCGTCTCAGGCGCCGGGGCCAAGGGTCTGCTGCAGATCATGCCCGGCACGGCGCGCCACGTCTGCCGCGACTACAAAATGAAATGCGATCTCTCCCGCCTGCTTTCTGATACACGCTACAACGTCTCTTTAGCATCGGCCTACATCGCCGACCGCATGGATGACTTCGACGGCTCGTATGTGCTGGGCCTCACCGGCTACAATGCCGGTCCCGGTCGCGCGCGGCAGTGGATGAATGAAAACGGTGATCCGCGCGAGGCACGCGTCGATACCGTCGACTGGATCGAACGCATTCCGATCACCGAGACGCGCGATTACGTGACGAAGGTCCTGGCGAACATTCAAATCTATCGCGCGCGCCTCGGGTTTTCGAAGAATGCGCTCCGCCTGCAGCAGGACCTCGTTCGGGCGCCGGACCATTCGAAACCTCCGGGCAGCAGTCAAACGCGCACGAACACCGCCAGCGACAACGAGGGCTAGGGGAGACGACGCGACCATGACAGCAGCCGCGCAAGGATATGAAGAGATCTATTTCACGTCCCAGGACGGCCTGCGCCTTTATGGCCGCCATTACCCGGCGCTCAATCCAAGCGGCGCGCGCCCTGTCGTGTGTCTTGCGGGACTGACGCGAAACAGCCGCGATTTTCACACGGTCGCGCTGACGTTGAGCGGCAGCTGCATGCCGCAGCGCGACGTCTTCACGCTCGACACGCGCGGGCGCGGCTTCTCGCAACATGACGACGACTGGAAAAACTACGCCGTGCCGATCGAGATGCAGGATGTGATCGATTACATGATCATGCTCGGCCTCAGAGACGCCGGCATCATCGGTACATCGCGCGGCGGGCTCATCGCGATGGTGCTCGCGGCGGTCCAGCCTTCGCTGATCGGCGCGGTCGTGCTCAACGATATCGGGCCGGTCATCGAGATGGACGGGCTGGCGCGCATCGCGGGCTATGTCGGACGCGTTCCCGTGCCGAAGAGCTGGGCCGATGCCGCACGGATCGTTCTTGATCTCACGCGTCGCGATTTTCCCAACCTTTCGGAGGCCGACGCCGAGGCCGTCGCGCGCCAACTGTTCAATGAAAGAAACGGCAAACCCGTCAGCGGCTACGACGCGAAGCTGGCCAAGTGCCTATCGGTGCTCGACGGTCCGATGCCGCAACTCTGGCCGCAGTTTGAAGCCTTGAAGCGGGTACCGCTGCTCGTCGTGCGCGGCGGCAATTCCGATCTCTTGTCCGAGGCGACGGTCGAAGAAATGCGGCGGCGACATCCGCGCATGACGTCGGTCACCGCGCCGAACGAAGGACACGCTCCGTTTCTGCGCGACGAGCCGACGATCTCCGCCATTGCCTCGTTCTTTGCTCAGTCAGACGAAGCGAACGCCGACCGGCGTTATGGCGTTCTGACCCGCAGCGACTTCAGTCACGTCTCGCGACTGGTGTCGACCTCGCCGCGGTCGACGCGGCGGGAAAATTCCGTCTGACCGCCATTGAGCAGAATGCGCGCCTGCTCGACCCAGCCCTCGCGTTCGATGCGGCCTTTGAATTCCAGCACCTGACTGACGCGATCGATGTCGCCGCTCGTCCAGTTCGCAACCTGCTCGTAGCGCGAGATGCCCATGGCGTTGAGCCGCTTCTCGATCAGCACGCCAACGCCGCGAATGCGTTTCAAATCACTATTCGGGCCTTGGCTCGAAGCCGGCATCGGCCTCGGCGGCTCTGCTTCGCTCGCGGCCGGAGCTTGCGCCGTGGCCGCCTCCTTGACCTTGATGGCGTCTGAGAGCTTCGCGGGCATCGATATTTTCGGATCGACCTTGGCCAGCGGCGAGATCGGTTCGATCGGCTTCAAGCCGCGCGTCACGCTTGCCGAGGCAGCGGCGATCGCGGCGGCGGCGGCGGCGGCCATTTCCGCGACCGAGCGTCCGTGGATCGCGGCGGCGACGCCGGAGAGTTGCGGTTCCGGCACTTTCTCGCCGGCGGCCGGTGCGTCAGTGCTGCCCGTTTCCGTCACGGATGCACTGACCGACGAAGATTGGGGCTTATCTCCGGCAATCCCTGACCCGGACGCGGGCAAGCCGACCAAGTCCGCGATCTGGCTCGCCGCCGGTTTTTCGGCGGGCGCGGCGGCCTTCAGTGCGGCCACGCGATTGCGCGAATAATAGGTCTCGCCGCCCTTCGCCAAAATCTGCGCCTGCTCGACCCATTGTTCACGGTCGATGCGGCCGGGAATATCAAATAGCCCGCTGATGCGCTTGACGTCGGCGGGGCTCCAGGCCGCGATATGCTCGAAGCTGTCGACGCCTTCCATCTTGAGCCGTTGCTCGAGATTGGCATCAATCGCGCGGATGCGCTGGAAATCGTCGCCGCCTTCGATCGGTTGCCGGATGATCGGCTTCGGCGCGATGAGCGGCACCGAAGAGACAGGCACCTCAGCGTGCGCCGGCTCTTCGATTTCCGGTTCGTCTTGTTCCGGCTCCTCGATGTCGAGGTATTCGCTTTCCGGTTCTTCGTCTTCCGGCTCGGCGATGACCGTTTCCTCAACGGGATCGCCCGCGTGGTCTTCGATTTTCTCGTATGCAATGTCTTCCGGCTCATCGGCACTTTGCTCAACGACGCCGAGCGGCTGAGCCGGCTCCGCCTCTTGCAACGGTTCCGGCTCAGGAGCGGGCTCTGGCGCGGGCCGTCTGGCGAAGGAGCTTATGGACGCGGCAGCGGCGGCCTTGGCGGCAGCAACCGCCGCAGCAGCAGCTGACGTAGTTGCGTCGCTCAGTCTCGACGTCAGTCTCGCCGGTTTTTCGCGCCGTTCGACAACGGGCTCGGGAGCAGGCTCGAGTTCAACGTCGGCAACAACCGGTGCCGGTTCGTACGGCTCCGGCTCTGGTTCAATCGCAATAGGCTCGAGCGGCGGCGGCGGAAGCTCCGGTTCCGGCTCAGGCGGCGGACCGTAGCTTCCCGGTTGATACGCGCCGGTCACGGGCTTCAAGACAACGGGGCGAATTTCCGGGATGGCGCGTCGCGGCATGCCTTCGTTCAGATCCGGCCCCATCAGCGCGCGCTCGAAACGCGACGGATCGACGAGTTTCGGCATCGGCCGCGGTTCGGGACGCCGGATGACATCGATCCTCGGCTGCACGGGATCGATGGAACGCGGAACGACCGGTGGAGCGAAGGATCTGGTCGGCACCGGGCGCGGAGCAGCGGCTGCGACCGGCGGATAAAGCGGCGCGTCGAACTCTGCCGGAATAGTAGCGTAAGCAGCCTCGGTTTGGCGCGAGCCCAGCAGAGCGCGCTTTGCGGTGCACGCCAGGAAAGCGCCAAAAAAATACGACGCGAGCAAAAGCAGGAATGTCTGCAGCAGCAGATACGTCATGTCCGAACCGGCTCCGCCATGCAGCAAACCATGAAGGCCAACGCGCGTTTCAAGGCTATTCCTCCCGGCATGTGATCCAGCCCGTGACCAGTCCGAGAGCGAACGCCAGTGCGATCCACCAAATGAGCTTCACAAACAGATAATCCATGAACCCGGTCCTCGAAGCGACTGTGCCTGCTCAATTGACTTTGACGTTGAATTCGATGCGGCGATTTTTTGCCCGGCCTGTTTCCGTCGCATTATCGGCGAGCGGACGGGTTGCGCCGTATCCGATCGTCGAAAGGCGACGTGCACTGACGCCATTCTGGGTGAGAAAGTCAGCGACCGCACGAGCCCGGCGATCGGAGAGCCGCTGATTGCGCTCGTCGGTGCCTTCGGCGTCGGTGTGGCCTTCGATTTCAATGCTGAAGGCTGGACATTCGTTGGCGACTTCGACGAGATCGCGCAGCGTCTGCGTGCTGTCGGCGGTCAAATCCGCCTTGGCGCGCTCGAAGTTGATCGTCCCTTTCGCCGATGTCTGGCGCATCAGCGTCTGGCAGCTATCGGCGGCTTTTTCGTCGACGTTCATCACTGTGATCGCGTCGCGGGCCTTGAAGCCCGGCGGCAGATCGGTCGAGAGGACGCTGCGAATCTCATTCGCGACGCGCTCGCTTTCGGCGGCGCCTTCGATCATCAGATCCTTTGCGGAAATCTCGACATCGCCGCGCCTGAGGCGCGCGAGTTGCTCCAACGCGACACGCGTCGCGGATTGCCACGGCTCGGGCGGCGCGCCGACGATCTTCATCTGATCGGTAATGCTTTCACCGGGATATATCCGTTGCGCCGTCTCTATGACGCGGACGCGCGCGGGATCGTCCGGAGCATCGCCTTCGAGCGTGATCATGCCGTTCGGCGCACGCGTTGCTTTCCAGGAAAGGTCCGTCTTCATCTTGCCGATGAATGCGACGTTGGCCGTCGTTTCGCAGGTCTGCCCGGCCGCCGCCTTGACGTCTCCGGCCACCGATTGCGACGTGGCGTAGTCGTCCGTCTCACCGGAAAGCTCGAGCTTGCGATCGGAAAGCAGCGACTTGCCTTTCGTCAGCCGCGACAGCGATGCGAGGCCCGCGACGACGCACTGCTGCCAGCCTTCGGGGGCTCCGGGCGCGACTTGCGTTTTGTCGTTCACCGCGCGTCCCGGGAACCGTGCCTTGACGGCGTCGATAAGCGCGGCCCTCGCCGCTTCGCTCGGCGTCATGCCGATCACGTCGATGGCTGCGCCGTTATTGACGACGCCCATCACGTAGCCGGAGCCCGCTGGAAACAGATCGGGCTTCGGATAGCGGATACGGTCGACGATCTTGAAGTTCTGAGGCACGTCGAGTTTCAGGGATCGGCTCACAGCCGCCGCGACCTGCTCATCGGCGGCCTCGCCCGAAAACGTCAGGTCTCTGCCGCTGAAAGCGACGTCGCCCGACTTGAGCTGCGCCAGTTGCTCGAGCGCGATGACGACGGCTTTTTCCCAGCCGTCGGGCGCACCCTCCGCAATGTCGGTGCGGTCGGAAAACGACATCTTGCCGAAGAGCGACCGGGCGCGCGCGACGAGCCTGCCTCTGACGTCATCGCCCGGCGCGTAGCCTTCGATCAAGAAGCCATCGCCGCCTTTACGCGCGTTCCAGGTGTAAGGCCGGGCGACCGGCAAGCTGATTTTTTCTTCCGCCAATCCGATGCGCGCCGGTCTCTGCTTCGCGAGCGCCGTTTTTGCACGGCGATAGGCGTCCGAGGTTGCGGCTTCGCCCCTGAGCGACAGATCGAGCGCCGCAAGTTCGGCCTCGCCGCGTTTCAATCCGGCGAGCGTCTTCAAACTGAATTGTGCTCCCGCGAGCCACGCGTCAGGATCGACAGACCCGCGTGCGAGACGCATCCCGTCGCTGACTGACGCGGACGGAAACGCGGCTTTCGCCGCCTCGAGCAAGGATCGCCGCGCCTGTTCCGAGGGAACGTCGCCGGCGAGCCTGAGCCGTCCTGAGCCATCGGACGCCGCCGACCATTGATAATTCGCGACGTGCTCGATCAGCCCCGACCGGTTGTATGCAACACGCACGCCCCACACATTGCGCGCATATCCTTCGGCCAGCATCGGGCCGCGCTCCTCTGGCGCCTTGCCCGTGAGCACGATGTCGCGACCGCTCACGTGCGGTGTCGCCCAGGTCAAGCCGACACGCTTCAGTGCTTCGGAGGTGCGCCGCGCGAGATCGCTTTCGATGTCCGCGTGCTGGACTTGCACGGCCACCCAGCTCAGCGCCGCAATCGGGACGACGCCCAACAGCCAATAGATGGGATTGCAGCGCATTCGCACGCGACTCCGAAACAAAAGGCAACGCGGAGCCACGACCGTGCAGTCAATGCCCCGCAACAAGGAGAGCGATGTGCCAATCGCCCGACCGTGGCTGGACTTTGAACCGAGCGGACCCCCGCGAGCAGTATAAACAAGAGCCAACACCATTCCAAGCCAAGCCTGGAGGAGCCGCCTTCCCATAACCAACTGAAATTAGGTAATATTTTTGTTCATTTTATGCCGACCGCGAGTGTGTTCGCGAAGTGTGGCGCGCCGGTCATGGCGATTTGTGTTCACAGCGGCCCGATGGCAGCGCCCGATAGGATTAGGAGGCATCCGAGGCTAGACGAGGCGCGAAGGTGATTTCCGGCATGTCCAGTCCGGCGTTGTGCAAGGCGCGCGACAGGGCGTTGCAAGATGCCTCAACCCTGCCGGATGAGCCGGCAATCAGACAAACGACGCGTTCGCCGTTTCTTGCCGCGTCCACGATGCGATCGACAGCGCCGGTCGTGCCACCGTTCGCGTCACCGTTAGCGTCTGGGCCGATGGCAAAGCGCTGAGCTTCGCGGCGCGCGAAATCGAGAACCGAAGCCGGTACGTCATCATCGAAGAAAATGCGGTCGGCGGTGCGCAGCACTCTCAAGGCGCGCAATGTCAACGTATCGGCGCTCTCTCCGACGGTGACGATCGCGACGGACGGAGGTGATTTGTCGGGCGCTCGCACGAGCGCATCGAAGTCGGCTTCGCGAGGTTCGCGCTCGGCCTCGTCGATCGCGAGGTCGACGAAGCGATTCCAGAACCTGCGTTTCGCCGCGGCGGTCGCGCCCAGCTGACCGCCTCTCGTTCGCCATAGCTTCGCCGCCTCGACCCAGCGCTTCAGACCATCGGGAAGCAGGGCTTCGACGAGCGACCGTATCGTCTGGGCAAGGACAGGCGCGGCTCCGTCCGTTGAAATCGCCAAAACCAGCGGCGAGCGATTGACGATGGCGCCAAACTGGAAATCGCAAAATGCCGGACGGTCCACGACGTTGACGGGCACGCCCGCCGTGCGCGCGGCAGCTGCGAATGCGGCCGCGTCTTCATTGTCGTCGCTGGCACCGATCGCGATCGCGGCTCCTTCGAGATCGGCAGGCGACCACGCTCTCTTGTTGAGCTTGACCGAGCCGCCGGGAGGCGCAGAGGCAAGGGCGTCGAACCCATCGACGAAGGTCTCCGCATAAACTTCGACATGGGCGCCGGTTGCAGCCATAAGTTCGGCCTTCCACAGTGCCGGTTCGCTGCCGCCCGCGACGATGGCGCGCTTGCCGGCAAGCTTGAAGAATACGGGTAACGTCGCAAGCGCCTGCATGCGCTCCGGCCGCGTCCGCGTACTTTTTTTCTGAGCTTCCTCTACGTCCGATACCGACATGTCTTCTACTTCGATGAACCCGGTCATTCGCGCAGGCAGGAACAATATTGAGCGGCTGCAGCCGCCGCTAAGGCCAACGCGAATAGATCATACACGATGATGCCGGACCGGCATCCGGGCGAATTTGCGGTCCGCCCGGAGGATTAACGTAGCGATGCAGGGCACGTCCGGCGCAGCAGCTACTTGCGGTGGCCGATGGCCCAAACATAGCTTGAGACCGCCGTCAGATCGGCTTGCGAGAGCTGCACGCCGCCCATCGGAGGCATGGCGCCCGGATGCTGCTTCGGCTCGGGCACACCGTCCTTGATGGTGCCTGTGAGGGCGGCGAGGCTACCGTCGCTCCACAACCACTTGCCGGCGTCGAGCGCCGGGCCAACCGGCGTTCCGATCCCGTCCGCTCCGTGGCAGCCGGAGCACGTTGCGCCCGCCACCTCGCCGTGAAAGATCTTTTTGCCGAGTGCAACCTGTTCGGCTGTTGCGCCTTCCGGCACAGGCAATGCCGCGTCTTTCCCCGCGTCAGGATGCACACCTTCCGGCGGTGATGCATTGGGAGACGTTTTCGCCGAGATCACGGGGGCGGGCGCAGCTTCGACGCCAACGCCTGCATCGCCGACGAAGGTCACGCGCCAGACACGGCCGCCCGCGTCGTCCGTTATGAAAAGCGCTCCGTCCGGCGCGACGGCGAGCCCCGACGGACGATGCGCGGCGCGTCCCGGATCCTTGTGCTGACCGGCGAACCCGTCCGCGAAGACGACGTAGTCTCGGGACGGCTTGCCGTCGGCCAAAGGCTGGAACACGACGTTATAGCCCGCTTGCGGCGAGGGCGCGCGATTCCACGATCCGTGGAATGCGATGAAGGCGCCGCCCTCGTAAGCTTTCGGGAAGTGCGTGCCCTTATAGATCTTGAGATCGTTCGGAGCCCAGTGCGCGGGATAGGCCGCGATCGGTCCTTCCGCCTTATCGCAGTCACCGATTTTCTTGCCGCCATCGCCGCCGTATTCCGGCGCCTGCACCAACTTCTTCTGAGCCGGATCGTAGTAGCACTTGGGCCAGCCGTACGACGCGTCCTTCTTGATGATCATGACTTCTTCAGAGGGAAGCTCGAAGCCCTGCGCGGCCGTATACAGTTTCGGCCAGTTCTCATGCAGCTGGTCGCGGCCGTGCTGCGTGGAATAGAAACGGCCGGCCGCATCGAAATCCAGACCTTCGGAATTGCGAATGCCCGACGCATAACGCTCTTTGGCCGAGAAAACCTGTCCCGGCTTGTTCGCGTCGTAGCGCCAGATTCCACCCCGCGTTTCGAGCTCGATGCAGGGATCTTTGCCTGGCGAATGCGGCATGCGGTTTTTGACTTCGCATGTGTTCGTCGCCGAGCCCATCGCAACGAACAAGTTGCCGTCGGCATCGATCGCGATCGGATGCATCGGATGATCGCCGGTGATCGGCATGCCGCTCAGGATGATCTCAGGCTTGGCGTCGGCGGACGGCGCGCCCTTGCTCACGTTGTAGCGCACGACCTGATCGTTGATCTCGGCATAGAGCCAGTTTTTATAAAGGGCGATACCGGTGCCGCCGTGGCCGCCTTCCGCGAACGTCGGTCCGAAGCGCGAGACGACATCGGCGCTGCCGGTTCCTTTCGTGTCTTTCAACGCAACCAGAAACCCGCCCTCATGCGGCGTATCGTTGTTGTAGTAAACGCCGCTCCAGGTGTTGAGATAGAGCGTCCCGTCCGGCGCGACCACGGCCTGGCGCGCGTGCCCGACCTTGTCCGCGAAGATCGTTGCGCAGAAGCCCTTGGGCAGCGTGATCCCCGCTTCCGATGCGGGACAATCTTTTTCCTGACTGTACGCGGACGGAGCGGCAAGCGGCTGCACCGCGAACACCGCTCCGCCGATCAACGCACAACAGGCGCCACGGCTCATTAAACGAATAGCCATCTTACCACTCCTTGCTTCGTTCTGTTCAAGCGTCGAGGTTCCGTTGCGGCCGATTTACTGGCCTGCGGGAACGGCAACGATCCTGAACGGGAGACGCGGAGGTCCGCTTTTAGCATCAAAAAGGTGGGCGAGCTGGCCCTCAGGCACCCAATAGGTATTGCCGACAAGTGCAACAGACGTCGGACCGGCGAGACCGTCCTTGATGGTATCAACAGTGACCTCGTCGCCCTTGACCGTCAGGCGATCGATGCTGCCGCTACCTTCAGCCATGATGAACGTCTGCTCACCGGTCGAACGCAAGCCGTCAGCGAGCTTCAGCGGCCGCGATGTCTTGAGCTTCGTGATGTTGCCCGGCTTACCGTCCTTGACATCGACGCGATACAATTCGCCGTTGGTGTAGGTGTTGACGTAAAGATTGCCGTCGCTTCCGAACGCAATGCCATCGAGGCCTGCACCTTCTTTCGGCTGATTGAAATCCGCACTTTCTAGCCAGACTTCAAGTTCGGATGCTCCGGGCTTCAGCCGCAAAATTTGCGGCGACGATGTGTTGGTGGCGAAAATCGATCCGTCCTGAGCGATCGCAAAATCGTTGCAAATGCTGCCGTCTTTTGGAAATGCAACGCTCAGCTTGCCTTCACCCGTCTTCAGGTCGAAGCCTTTGATGACGGCGCCTTTCGCGGCGCCGGGTCCCGGGACGCCGATGCCCGACGCATCATTCGAGCAGACGAGAAGCAATCCCTTCGCCTCATCGACGAGCACCCCGAACGTCGAGCGGGTGTCGAATGCGCCGGGCTTGATCCACTCTTCCGCCGTGGCCGCGCCGGGTTGAATGCGAAAAACGCCGCCCGAGGAAAGCCCACTCACATACAGCGTCCCGTCCGACGCCGCTGCTATGCTTTCAGGATAGACGCTGTTTCCGGGTAGTGGAACCTGCTTCAAATCTTCCGCGGACGCGGTCGAGATCAGAAATCCTCCCGCGACTATCATCGCAGCGGCTTTAGCCAGAGTTAGCCTGTCGATTATCATTTCGTCATTTGCTCCTAGGTTCATCGCGGCCGCGCAGCATTGCCGAGAGCCATGGCTTGCGACAATGCACGATCATGCGTATCAGCCATAACGATATGGCTATTAAGACACTGAAATGCGTCATACGCTTTATAGTTGCGGCGGGCGCTCGCTACATACCGCGAGATGGAGGCGGGCTCGCATGAAAGAAATGCGCGCCGAAGAACTGCAGACCGCGCCGAGATAAAGCAAATTTAGGAATAATAACACTTGCGGGAGACGGTCGCAGGCGGCAACTAATTTCGCTCCGAGGCGTTTTGCTCGCAGAAACGGGAGCGACGTTCCCGGCCAGGAGATAAGAGGCACAGATGAGAAAATACCTTTGCTCGATTGCTGCTGTTGGAGCCGCGGCGTTCGCGATGGTCGCCACCGTTCCGGCTGCCGATGCCGGTCCGCGCCAATATCGTGGCAAGCACTATTCCTACAACGGCAATCACGGCAATTATGGACGACACCATCGTCGTGGTCGCGGATACTGGCGCAATGGGCGCTGGATCGCGCTCGGCATCGGCGCCGCTATCGCTGCGGGCGCAGCCGGCGCTTACGAACGCGATTGCTACTGGAGAAATGGCTACCGCTACTGCGATTAGTAGCCCGTGCCAAAACGGTAAGCCCCGGCTCTCGTAAGAGACCGGGGCTTTTTCATGCGTGCTTGGGAAAATGTTGAAACAGGCGCGAGCGACGAGATCGCGTAATTGCCAAGTGGTGATGCGATCCCGTTTCGGAGTTCAAATGGGGAGTTCGGACTCGCGCTCCGTCCAATAAAGGTCAGCGAGACGATCTAGCAAATTCGTCGGTAGAGGGTTGGTAACGATTTCCGACTGAAAGTAATCGCCGAGGCAAATTGCCGGGCTCACTGGCGCGACAGACTGCGCGCCTCCGAAATCGCTCGAAACGCCAAACATCGAGTCTCGTGCAACACGCGATACGGCCATCGACCATATCCACACCGCCATCCAAGGATGCAAATCGGGCCTCCTTTCGAACACGGCGGTGACTGCGAAATCAACGCCGTTTAAAAACGCACTTATGTTCGGGTGTATCAAATGCACGAGGATGCCGATTTGTTCCAAGCATCATTCGCGCAGGCACTTAATGTGCGCGACGCAGACCAAAGATTTGAAATAAATCCGTTTGTTACGACGGTGCGTTGCAACCTTCTCCAGCATCCATATCCGCATGCGGCCGCAGACCGGCAGAGCAGAAAGATTGAATTGGGAACTAGCTCGCGTTCAAACCGTTGCTTCCTTCGATAAGTTGAACAACAGAGGAGGATGCAGATGAATTGGGATCGCATCGAAGGCAATTGGAAGCAGTTCACCGGCAAAGTGAAAGAAAAATGGGGCGATCTGACTGACGACGATCTGGCCCGCGTAAACGGAAATCGTGAGCAGCTCGAAGGCGTGCTGCAGCAGCGTTACGGCTACGCCAAGGACAAGGCGAAAGAGGAAATCGACAGCTGGTCGAAAGGGCTCTAATTCAAATTGTCCCCAGATTTTGAGAGAAAGGCCCGCATCCGGGCCTTTCTTTTTGTGAGTTAGAACGGCGCGCGTCGCAAATTTCGCGCGAATCTTGTTAGCGATTCTCTCTGACGGTGGGGAGAGCAGCTATGGCAGAGACATTTTTCGCCGACATGATCGCCAAGTCTGAGATTGATCGGGCAACCGCACGTTTGGAAATCGCGTTGTCAGATGCCGCCGGACACGTTCAGACAGTCAGCCTCGGTCCCGACGCTCTGGCCGCTCTCGTCGCGATCGCCTCGCAAGCCGCGCCCGCCGACATCGCTCATCCCGGACGGTTGACGAAGCTTCCAAAACGCTACGCCGTCGGCCACGGACGTCACGAGCCGGTCGTCATGCTCCGGTTTGAGGACGAGCCCGCTTACGGTCTCAGCGTGTCGCAAGCCGAAGATCTTGCTGAAGCTCTGCTGGAAGAAGCCGAGGCTGTCGCCGACACGAAATATTGCATGCGCCAGTAGAGACGACGCGAGCCGAAGGCGCATAGGTCAAAAGGCATAGGCCTGATGGACAGCTGGCCGATTCACGGCTCGCAAGACAGCAGCCTTTCGATCAGTATGGTTTCTGCCAGGGCTCTCCAGTCCCGGCAATCTCCTAGCTGGTGTAGCCCCGGCGGCAACGTCCGCCGGGGTTTTTTATGTGAGCCCTCTGCTGTTCTCGAAACTGTGCGTGAGTGGAGCTCTACCAAGCCCGCAACACACCTCCCCGCCGCCCCCCGGCAAACGGGGAGGTGCACGGAACGCCGATGCTGCCATCTGCATTCCGTTAATCGCTCGCGTGATGCGGAGCCGCGTTGACGAGACGCACGTCAGGTTTCGAATGCGGCCGAGTTGCGACTGTCCATGACATTGTGATCAACATTTCGAGCGCTGCGTTCACAACGCTGCTTTCGCCCCTCAGCTCGGAACCCGATGGCGGATTACGCCGTTAATAAAGGGAATGAACATGGGAGCTCGGCATGCGTAACAAGGCGATCAACCAAGTTTATCATGTTCTGAAGGCGGTCTGCGATCTCGAGAAGGATCTCAAAAAAGGCGAGTTTTCCGCATCGATCAACCGCGAAGACTGCTCGGAGCATTTGAAGCAGGCACGCCACGAACTTCATCAGGTTCTCGACGAAGTTTACGCATCCGATTATCGCACTTCGAAGGCCGCGTAATCTCAAATTGGAGCATGAGCCGTGGTGCGCAGCAGAGAGACGGCGATAGCAACGTGCCTGTCACGGCTGGAATGCCTTATGAAGTCCGTCGGTCGGCTTCAGAAGGCGCATGTCTCCCGCGGCGCGGATATCACGAACGAGCGGTCATTTCACGAAATCAGATTGGCGAAGGCTGCGATCGAAGCCGACTATCACGTGTTGAAAACGAAGCTTCATGAAATTCGCACAAGCCGCGACGACGAGGAACAGCGCGCCAAATCGAAACGTCGGCAGGTGCTGATGGAAAAGGTGTTTCCTCGTTGAGTCCCACAGCGCGCAGATTTTGCTCTCGTTGCGTCCACTCAATCTCTACTTTTTACAGATCGATGCTGGCTCCCAGATGAGTTGCTCATTGCGCGCGACAATCCCGGTCAGCCGATGAAGAATCGCGCCGTGGCGACTTTGGAGATCTGTCAGCTCGGCGAGCATCCGTTCATTTCTAACATTTGCGCCGGGCATCGCCGCGACGGAAAAGATTTCGACGGAAAGCTCATTGATGACTTCGCTATGCCAGAAGATCGCATCCTCGACGGTATGCGCGTCGAGGGCCCGCTCGCAGCACATCTGCAGATCGGTGGGATTCACGTCGGCTCCGGTGGTGAGCGAAAGCGTTAATTTCGAGGGTGTCCGTGGCAAGTGGGGGAAGACCCGTGCACTTAGAAATGCCCTCAAACTCCTGGCGCGGCGACGCCAAAACACCTTAACAGCCGGTTCGATCCGACCAGGATCGTAAGAGTGAGGCATCGGACGGAACTCCCATTCGTCTGACCAAGGCTAGACGCCCATCCCGCGTCGATGGTTCCCGGACCGCCCGACAAAATCCGACACCATGCGACGAATCGATCCCAGCCACCGCCGCAGATGAAGTATAGAAAGCCGGGCGCATCATAACCGTCTTCCTATACTCCGCCTTATACTTCCCAGGTCGCTGCTGAGCTAAAGCCGAATTTTATTTCGCATGGCGATTACCGACCACAAGCCGAACGAGGCCCGCATGCAGGATGCATCCCAAAAGGTGCTGCAAGGACAAAAGAATTCAAAAATGCAGCAAGGGCAGAAACCTCTGCCCAAAGCCAATCCAGCCTCTGCGGCGAACACTCCCGCCGTCCAGAAGCGAGATTTTTTGCGGAGCTGGCCGGCGATCGGCGGGCTGATCGCCACGCTCGCGGTCATCGCGGCGGGCTATGCCTACTGGCAACATTCGGCGCTGCATCCGTCGACGGACAATGCCTATATCCAAGCCAATATCGTCCCGATCGCTCCGCTGGCCTCCGGTCTGGTGACTGAGGTCAATGCCAAGGAATTCGCCACGGTCAAATCGGGCGATGTTCTCGTGCGCCTTGATCCCGCGCCGTTCGATGCCGCGCTCAAAGCGGCGGAAGCAAAGCTGACGCTTGCACAACAGCAAGCGACGGGCCCGGCGGCGCAATCACCGGCGGCCAAGGCCAACGTCGATCAGGCGCAAGCCGGCGTCGATCAGGCGCGTCTCGAACTTGACCATGCGACGATCAAAGCTCCGGTGGACGGCATCATCGGGAAAGTGCGCGTTCGGCCCGGGTCGATCGCCAAAGCCGGCATGAGCCTTTTCCCACTGATCGATACGTCGAAATGGTGGGTCGACGCGAACTTCAAGGAGACGGACCTGTCGCGGATCGAGGCAGGCCAGAAAGCAACGGTCACGATCGACCTTTTTCCATCACATGAATTCAACGGCGAAGTGGAAGCCGTGAGTCCCGCCAGCGGCGCCTCATTCTCGCTTCTGCCGGTGGAAAACTCGACGGGCAACTGGGTGAAGACGACACAGCGCTTTCCCGTGCGCATCGCGCTCACTCCGAAGCCGGGTGATCCGGAACTTCGCATCGGCGCATCGGCAGCGGTGACCGTCGATACCACAGCCAAGGGCTCCGGCAGTGGCGCTCGCTGACACCGCTCCTGAAAGCACGGCCAGAAAGGTTCTGACTGCGTCGGCCGTGCTTCTCGCGGTCCTGATGGTCATTCTCGACATGACCGTCGTCAACGTCGCGTTGCCCCACATGATGGGCGCGCTTGGCGCGACGCCGGATCAGATCACCTGGGTTTTGACATCCTACATCGTTGCCGAAGCGATCGTCATTCCGACCAGCGGCTTCCTTGCGGCGCGCTTCGGACGCAAGCACGTCATCTTTGTGAGCGTCGCGGGCTTCGTGGTTGCCTCGATGCTTTGCGGCCAAGCGCAGACGCTGGCCCAGATGGTTATTTTCCGACTTCTGCAGGGCGCATTCGGCGCAAGCGTCATACCTCTCTCGCAAGCCATCATGGTCGATACGTTCGAAGCCCGGAACCGGGGCAAGGCCATGGCCATCTGGGGTATCGGAATCCTGCTCGGTCCGATTATGGGCCCAACGGTCGGCGGCTTCATCACGGACCATCTCGGCTGGCGGTGGGTCTATTACATCAACGTGCCCATCGGTCTCATCAATCTGGCGATGATCCTCGTGTTTTTGAAACACACGCCGAAATCGCGCGCGGTCGCGGATTGGATCGGCGCATTGCTGCTCGCCACCGGCATCGGCAGTCTGCAAATGCTGCTCGACCGCGGTAACGGCGACGACTGGCTGCAATCGAATTTCATCATCGCCTTGATCTTCGTCTCGGCGTTCTGCCTGATCACGTTCACGGTCCGGAGTTACAATCGGCCGGATGCCATCCTGCGGCTCAGTCTTCTGCGAGACCACAATCTCGCAACGGCGACATTCATGATCATGGCTTTCGGCGTCGGAATGCTCAGCACGATTGCCTTGCAACCATTGTTCCTCGAGCATCTGCTCGGCTATCCGGCGGGCACCGCCGGTCTCGTCATGGCGCCGCGCGGTATCGCGGTCGCGATGGGCATGGTGTTCGTCGCCACGACCATCAATCGCTTCGAGCCCAGATGGCTGGTTCTCATCGGACTGACGCTTGCCGCCTCCGGCACCTACGCGACCACGTGGTACAATCTCGATGTCGACGTGTTCTGGATCATCGCGCCGGGCATCGTGCAGGGCCTCGGAATGGGCATGATCTTCGTGCCGCTTTCAACGCTCGCGTACCAAACGCTACCGCAAGAGGCAACCGACCAGGCCGCGGGCATCTTCAATCTCGCGCGCACGATCGGCGGTTCGATCGGTATCGCGATCGCGGCGACCGTGCTGACGCGTGCAAGCCACTCAAATTGGCAGAGCCTCGGCGCGGGGATCAATCCCTATAACCCGGCACTTTCGTCTTGGCAGGACGCAACCGGCCTCACCGTGCCCGATCCGAGTGCGATGCAGATTTTGGCGGTGGAACTCGGCCGGCAAGCGACCATGATCGGCTTCATCGAAGCGTTCGGCTTCGTGACGTTGAGCTTCCTGCTGCTCATTCCGCTCGTGCTTCTTCTGAAGAAGCAAGGCGATGCTCCGAGGCGTTCGCCGATCTAAACATCGCCGGAAGATTCGGCTTCTTCCGCAAGCTTACGCCGCCCCGCCAAAAGATTGCGGATCTCCATTTCAACGAGCGCGTGCTCGTATGGCCTTTTGAGATGCGGGCCTTTCGAACAAAGCTCCCCTGCCTGCTCCGCCGCTCGCCGGGGCGAACCTGCAATGACGACTTCCACGTTGGGCCGGTTCTCGCGAACCCACTTGGCTACCGCGAAGCCGCCAGTGCCGGATTCCAGTTCAACTTCCGTCAGAACGACATCGATTTTCATGTCCATCTGGCGCAAAACGGTCAGAGCTTCGGCGCTGCCGGCAGCTTCAACGACACGGTATCCGCAATGACGCAGATAAGCGGCAATTGGCGTGCGGACGAGGATGTCATCGTCGACAACGAGGACAGTCGCATCACTGTTTTTTGTTTCAAGCTCGATCACGAGGCCCTAACGGCTTTCATCACTCGACTGTTGTTCCGCTGGCGGTAGCAACTTTCGCACACGCGCGATCAGGTCCGACGGCAGAACGGGTTTGGACAAAACAGCATCGAAGGCCCGATCCATTCCGATTTCTACGTTCGCAGAAACGATCGCGATTTTGATCAGCGGCGCGTGACGCCGAACCCAGTTTGCGAGCCCGACGCCGTCCATGCGTCCAGGCATACGAATATCGGTGACGACGAGTGCAATATCAGGTGTGGTATTCAAGACGTTCAGGGCTTCATCAGCGTTTGACGCCTCTATGACAATAAATCCCGCGTGACGAAGATCATCAGCCATCGCAAGGCGGATCAAGATCTCGTCCTCGACCAGAAGAATCCGGGAGTTTGCTGAGGCCCCCCTCATTTCTGCAAGAGCCGCGTCGGCCATCTCCACCCTCACCCCCTTCCCAGCACTTAGCATTCCAGGAGGTAAGTCGTTAAATGCATTAACGAGGATAAAGTTCCCTGACCCGGATGGTTATTTGGAGGGGTTATAAAAATTCATTGCGGCTTCCGCTGCGGCGTGGTGAGCCGATCAAAATGCCGTCCATCCATGGCTCCCGGTCACCGCGCCGAACGTCGCGATAAGCGCCAGCACGAGGAGCACCCAGTGTGCCCGCTCCAGCCATGGAAACGCGATGTCCGGCCTTTCGGTCGCCCAGCGCCGGAACCGGCCATGCAGAATGAATGGTGAAGCGATAAAAAGCACAAAGGCGAACAGCAGCCAGACGCCGACCATCGCGTGCATCCACCAGTATTCGGCCGACGTGAAGCGGTCCCATATGTCGAGGCGGACAACCATATAAAGCCCGCTCAGGCCCACGATCAGGACGGCAGTGCGAGCCACCGGCTTGAAGCGACGTTCGATCGCGCTGAACGCCTTCAGCCGGTCGGGGCCGAGATCGCCCCGGCGAACCGCAGGCAAGATGATGCCAGTTGCCATTGCAACGCCGCCGATCCAAACCACAACGGCCAGAACATGCAGCGCGCGGGCTAAAATCACGTCATTCATCGTGTCACAGCCGGTTATGGCTCAGCCTACGGTATCGGTAGGCTATGTGGTTCCTATCCTCGTCCGTTTGCGTTGGCGCAAAAGGCTCCCCAGAGCCAGAGGAAACGGCTAGGGTGGCAGCACCATGAAGCCTGGCCCGCAATTTTCGCGCAACGACTTGTCATCGCTCGTTTTATTCGAGGGGCTTGCGGCGCCCGTCCTCGACGATGTGATCGCGGTCACCCGCTGCCGCGCGCTGGCCCGTGATACCCGCATTTTTAACCAGGGCGACGGATACGTGAGAGCGCACCTTCTGGTGGAAGGCAGCGTCCGTATCGCGCAGACCGGGAGCGATGGTGGCCAGATCGTCATTCGCTTCATCGGGCCGGGCGAAATGTTCGGCACGGTAGCTCTGTTCACCGATGGTAAATATCCGGCCGATGCCGATACGCTGACCGATGCCATCGAGTTCAGTTGGAGCGAAGCCGATCTCCTCAAGCTGATGAGCGCCCATCCGCAGATCGCGATCAATGCGCTGAAAATCGTCGGAAAGCGCATCCAGGAAGCGCAGAACCGGCTGCGAGAGCTTTCCACGCAGCCCGTCGAGCGCCGCATTGCTCATACGCTTCTAAGGCTCTCCAGGCAGGCGGGTCGAGATACTCCGGACGGCGTGAAAATCAGTTTTCCTTTGCGCCGCAAGGACATCGCCGACATCTGCGGGACGACGCTATTTTCGGTCAGCCGCGTCCTGACGACTTGGGAGAAAGCGGGCTGGCTGGTGACACGCGACCAGCATCTGACCATCGCCAAAATTTCCGAGATCCAACGGGTCGGCGACAACGAGACCGTTTGAGTTCGGTGCGAGGTTTGCGGAGCAACAAAGCGCTCCGGTATCGTTGCCCGTATCCGTGACGCAAGGAAAACAATTTCCCGAAGATACCACGAAAGGGACGCGCTGTGGGAACGACGGCGGTGGCCGGCAAGAAAAGCACGGCGGTTTGGACGATTGCATTTCGTCCGCTGTTTCTCGCCGCCAGTCTGTGGGCGACGCTGGCGCTGGCGCTGTGGATATTCGTCCTCACGCAAGGCCTGACGTTGCCGAGCCGATTTTCGCCCGTCGACTGGCACGCGCATGAAATGCTGTTCGGATTTATTCCGGCAGCGATCGCGGGATTTCTTTTGACGGCGATCCCGAACTGGACAGGGCGAGCGCCGGTCCGCGGACTCCCGCTCATCGGGCTGGTCGTGCTTTGGGTGGCGGGGCGCATCGCCTGTTTCGGGTCCGCATTGCTGCCGGTCTGGCTCGGCGTCGCCGTCGATTCCATGTTTCTTCTCGCGCTCTGTCTCATCGTGGCGCGCGAGATCGTGCTTGCCGGCAACCCGCGCAATCTCATCATGCCGGTTCCGATCGCCGTGCTTCTGATTGCGAATGTCCTCACACATCTCGAGGCTCTCGGCGTCGCCGTGCCGGCTGGGTTGGGACGGCGTCTCGCCATCACGGCCGTGGTCTTTCTGATATCGGTGATCGCGGGACGGATCATCCCAGCCTTCACGCGCAACTGGCTCGCGGTGCGCAAAGCCGAGAAACTCCCCGCGCCCGCGGGTCGCTTCGACGCCGTTGCTATCGCGGTTCTCGCGCTCGGCCTGCTGGGCTGGGTCTTTTTCCCAGCCTCTCCTGCATCCGGCGTCATTCTGCTGGCTGGTGCTGCCTTAAATGCCTGGCGCCTCGCGCGCTGGCACGGCATCGCAACGACCTCGGAGCCGCTGCTGGCGATCCTTCATCTCGGCTATCTCTGGATCGTGATCGGCACGGCGCTACTCGGCGCCAGCATTATCGGCGACCACGTTCCGGAACCGGCGGCGATCCACGCGTTGACGGCCGGAGCCATGGGAACAATGGTGCTTGCCGTAATGAGCCGGGTCTCTCTCGGGCATACCGGGCGAATGCTTCACGCCGACGCCATCACAACGACGGCCTATGCCGCGATCACACTTGCGACTTTAACAAGAATAGCAGCGGCTTGCCTGCCTTCGTTCTACCTGCCCCTGGTTTCGCTTTCCGGCGTGTTATGGATCGTGAGCTTTGGGATTTTCGTCGTCTACTACGGTCCGATGCTCCTATCACCACGGATCGACGCGCTCCGCTAGGCGAACACACTCACTTTTCGCGCATGAAGCGTAGCGCGGCGTTGGCGTCCTTACGCCGGCGGTCGGCCGCCAAAACCATCTTGGTCACGTCGCTTCGATCATCGAACTGGCGTTTATCCGTCCGCCGCCTGCGCGCGACGACGACGAACGCGGATACTACGAATGCTAGGACTGCAAAGATCCAAACTGTCATTCCCGGTCTCCGGTTGACGTCAGAAACGCGTCGACTCACATGGCGCGCCAGCCTGCAGATTGCCCAGCTCTCGCCTTGACATCAAGCCTCCGCTGAACGGGGTCGTTGTTGCGTGAGACGAACGAGAGGTTATTTTCGAACGATGTTTTTGCCGCGCCCGAGGCTTTGCTTTCAGCCGGGTGGCGCGTTGCTTCAGAGAATTTCGAATGTCAAAAACGACGCGCGCAACCGAAATGCTGGACCGAAGCGGCGTCACGTATTCATTGCATTCCTATGATTACGACCCCAGCGCGGACCGTATCGGGATTCAAGCCGCGAGCGCACTTGACGTACCTGCGGGTCACGTCCTGAAAACGCTCATGCTCATGGCCGACAACACACCGGCCTGTGCGGTGCTGCCATCCGACTGCGAACTCTCGATGAAGAAATTGGCTCATGCCCTCGGAGCAAAGTCCGCGCAGATGATGAAGCCGGCCGATGCGGAGCGCATCACCGGCTTCAAAGTTGGCGGCATCAGTCCGTTCGGTCAAAAACGCAATGTTCCGACGGTGCTGGAAGAGCGGGCTCTCGCTCTCGAGAGCGTTTTCGTCAACGGCGGCCAGCGCGGACTTCAGATCAAGCTCGACCCCAAACAGATCGTCCTGGTTCTTGGCGCCAAGGCGGCGTCGCTGATCGCAACGGCATGAAGCGATATCCGATCAGCGTGCCGACCTCCGCAAGCTTTTCTGTTAGCCGCTGATGCGCGAAGCGCATGGCCGCGCAACGACGACGCATTTTGCGGTGATCAGCGCGTTCTTCGCGCAATCCCAACGCACGCTCGCCGCACGATCGAAGTTCGCAAAGAGCCGGCCGTACTGGTTCTCAACGGCGGCTTCCCAATTGTCCACCGCAGCCTGACGAGCGCGCGCACTGCCTTCGCCGAATAACCCCTTGCCGGTCGCAACGCCTTCGAGAACCGGTTTGCACACTCCGCGCTTGTTCCAGCGCGCGTCGGCATTGGTCGTCTGTGCCGCCATGCCAAGGCCGATGAGCAGCGCAACACACAATTGTCGGTACATGAAAATACTCCCCGTTCCATACATTCGGCGGATAGCTCCATGCCCGGGTTGCGGTGTCAATTTGAGAATGCGAGCACACGAAAGAATTTCGTGAATTGCGGCGAACGGGTCACCGTCAACCGTGGCTCCCACTGGCAAAGGCAAGGCAGCCGAAAGCAGGGCGAATGCAACGCACACACCCTACCATGATCATGTCCGAGACACAGGAGGTTTTCCCGGCTTCTTCGGCGGTTACGCGGCTCGCGGCGGGCCGGGATCATCATCCCCCGCCGCCGTCCTCTTCGAAGCGACCTTTCGCCGATCCGCAAACGCAATGACGCTTGGTGCCTCGTCCGGCTGCTCGACCGCGATGACCGTCAGCGTATGCTGCTTGCCGTCGCGTGCGGTCCAGGTGATCGACTGCCCCGCGGCGAGGCCGATGAGAGCCACGCCAATCGGCGTCATGACCGAAATTTTATCCTGGGAAATATCCGCTTCGCCCGGGAAGACCAATTTCACCCGACGCTGCTGCGCGGAATCCGTTCGGAATTCGACGATCGAGTCCATGCGTACGACATTCGCGGGAAGCGCCGCGGCGTGCACGACTTCGGCCCTGCCCATCTCGATTTCAAGTTCCTGGGCAACCTCTGGAAGCCGGTCGATCGCGCCGAGCGCGAGATCGGTCAGACGCTTGAAATCGGTGTCGCTGACGACAATACGAGGCTTCGAAACGCCTTCATTCGAGTGGACCATAGCGTCCTATCTTTCCTGAGCTGACATGCGGATAACCAGCGCAGACTCCGCGCCGGGCCAGTCACATCGATGTTTATTGTGGGATGCCTCTAAAGAGGCCTCGCTCGCTTCGGCTAAGCACGTACCCCCAGGCTCGGGGCGCGCATGGCCGAGCACCAGGGGCTACACTTCCGTGAGCCGATGAATCCGAAGAAATGTGGCGCTTACCTTGGACATGCTCATAAAATGGGCGCTTGCCAAATTTTGTCAAGCCGGGCCACGCCAATAGGTGCCTGCTCTATGCGAACCGCCGTCTGGATGCCGCCCGTAACAGTCGCCTGCTCAGGCGATGACGCGCGATGAATTGCCGGGTGCGGGCTCTCCGTCGTCGGGAGCCGGACCGTACAAGTTCTTCGCGCGGCTGACCTTGCCGGACTTATCGGGCAGGATTCGCTCAACCAGTTCGATTTCGAGATTGACCACGTCGGCTATCCCTTCGCTCGCGAGTGATTGATGCACGTAGGACCGCAGTCGCTCCACCGATAGCGCTTTGCCGGGCTGTGCCGCGGCGCGCAGAACAAACGTATTGATCCCCGTCTGGAGGATCTGGTGCTCGGCAAGGTTCGTTTCGTTATCGAGAGCCGCGAGAAAAACATAGATGGGCAGATCGCGGCTTCGTCCGTTGATCTCGATCCAAAGCTGGTCCTTCGCGCGTCCGCCAACGGACTCGATCAGCGGCAACAGGTTTCCGCAGGCGCAAGGGGTCGCGCTCATCGTGACGATGTCATCGATCTCGTAGCGAATGATCGGCTGAACGAGATTATAGAGATTGGTCAGCAGGACCTTGCTGCCCGGCGTGCCTTTCGGAACCGGACGATTGTTTGCGTCGACGATCTCGAGAATGGCAAGATCGCTGTTGAGATGACTGCCACGGCAAACGGGGCAGCCGCAGCTAAGCGCCATGCATTCCGCCATGCTGTAACTGTTCGTGACATGCACGCCAAAAGCATTCTCGATGCGCTCGGCGACGGCTGCCGGAAGCGGCTCGCTCATGCTGTTCATCTGCTCGAGCTTGCCGCCTTCGCGAAGCCTTAGCCGGCCCGCTTCCTGCTCACGGACCAGATATTCCAGAGAACTCGTGTAGCCGGTGATGAAGGTCGGCTGGAAATCATTGAGGCGCTGCACGATCTCTTCGATCGGATCGAAGACCGACATGCGCTGAAGTTTGATATACGGCTCAGCCACGCGCGGAAAATAATTGAAAAACGTACTGCTCGGATAGAAGCCCGGCCGCTGCGTGATGATGACCATCCGCGCCGGATTTACGAGCCGCCCGATGTGAGGCAGGAATTTGCGTTTGACTTTATTGCCGCGCGCGAATTGCGCGGCAAAGCTCGTGATGATGGCGTGCTTGTCCTGCACGACCAGAGCCGGCTGGCCCTGGCTGCCTGACGTGTGGCAGAGCGCGTATTTGCCTTTGAAATAGACACCGAGATTGGCGTGATCGGAAATGAAAGCTTCGATATCCTCTCGTCGCAGGGACCTGTCGGTAAAGACGTCATCGAGATTTGCCATCATCTCGGACTTACTGAGTGTCGGCAGATCCTCGATGTGACAGGTTTCGAGATCGATCCCCTGCAATCGCCGGCGATGGAAAGGAGACTTTTCGCTTGCGTAGCGGAGGAGATGACGAAGCCTCTGCTCTCGGAGTTCCATCGTCCGGTCGATATCACCGGACCGAGGTGGGATGAGCTTGTGCAGCTTCGTGCTGAGTTCGAGCAATTCTGAGGCCGCAGCCAAAACGCCCATCAGGAAAACCTCTCGATCGAATTGGAACTAGCGATACTACGAGTCACGACCGCCGGTCTTGCGACGAACGCGCCGCGTCAGAAATTCCGCGTTGAAATTCGGTTCGATTGCTCAAGGTGAGTGAATTCCGGACGCCAATGACCTTTGCGAATATGCACGCGGCGTGCGGGTCGGGAGTTCCTGGTTCTGGCTATTTTAGCGCAATGCGGGGCGTTATCACAGATAATCAACGACCTTCCAATGCCAGCGCATCTCATGTCGTTTTTTCGACACGCGCAAAATTATCGCACTGGCGGTGGACTGAAATGCGGAACTCCACCCCGCCTTCCCGAGTTTGCTCCGTTTGTTCGCAAGCCCTGAGATAACTTGGGGTGATTTGAGTTCCGTCATATGCACAATCTTTTTCCAAAGCATTGGCTCAACCTTTCCGATCCGGATCAGTCGGACGGTTATTTTCTATTTGTCGCTTTGATATCGGCGTTCGTGCTTTCGACGTTCGCGATCATCATCGGATTGGGATTTGCGCTGATCGCTTGATGAAGCTGAAATCGACGTCTACTCCGCAGCTATTGGGCAAGCAGCCTTCGCCTGTTCAGTTTGGCGGAGCCGCGCTTCTGCGGTCGCGATGTAGTCGCGCGTGCGTGGAACGGTGTCGAGTTTCCTTGCGAGCTGAATTTGAAAAACCATCAGTCCGCCGTAACGGAATCCGGCTTCGGCGGATGCGAGATAGAATTCCCACATGCGACAGAACCTGGCGCCGAGAACAGCTTTCGCCTCATCGCGATGACTAAGAAACCGGCTGCGCCATGCGGCCAGCGTATCGGCATAATGAAGTCTGAGAATTTCAATGTCCGTAACAATCAATCCGGATTTCTCGATCGACGGTAGGACTTCGGCCAGTGACGGAACATGACTTCCAGGAAAAATGTACCTCTCGAACCACGGGTTCGTCGGGCTCTTGCCGTCGAGGCGACCGATGGAATGCAAAAGCGCGATCCCGTCGTCCTTCAAATTGCGCCGGACTACGCTGAAGAACGTATCGTAGTCTCGCGCCCCCACATGCTCGAACATGCCGACGGATACGACACGATCAAAGGCACAATCGAGAGCGCGATAGTCCTGCAGGCGGAACTGAATATGGTCGGCCAGCTTTCTTTCTTTCGCGCGCCGCTCGGAAACCTTGAGCTGCTCGGGCGAAAGCGTCAGACCGGTTACGTCGGCTCCGCAAACGTCCGACAAATAGATCGCCAGACCGCCCCAGCCGCTGCCGATATCGAGAACGGACGCGCCTCGAGAAACAAGCAGCTTGGCCGCGATGTGCCGCTTCTTTGCGAGCTGCGCTTCTTCGAGGCTCACTTTCTCGGATGCGAAATATCCGCACGAATACTGCCGGTCGGAATCCAGAAAGAGCGAATAAATGCGGTCGTCGATGTCGTAGTGATGATGGACATTGGTCCGCGCAAGTTTTTCGGAATTGCGCTGCCGCCAGCCCTCGAACACCGTACGCAACGCGTGACGAACTCGTCCGATCTGCGGCGGCGACAGAGCATCGAGATTGTGCCCGAGCAGTTCGAGAACATCGTAGATCGAGCCGCCTGAAACGAGCAGGCGCCCGTCGGTATAAAGTTCGCCGAAAGCGAGTTCCGGATTGAGGACAAGCTGCCGCCCGGCGCGGCGGTCCGTCAACGTCATCGTCAGTGGCTGTCCTGACCCGTCACCAGCTTCCAGCCGCTCGCCGCTAGGCAAAACGAGGGTCAACGATCCGCGTCGAATACAGCTATTGAGCAAAGATTGAAGTGCAAGCTTCATGTCGATCACCTCAGCATCGAATGCTGCGCCGCGAGCTTGAACATCGCGCGGCGCCTCCGAGTTCCATGGCGGGCTGCCGTCTTATAGACCTAGCGTTTCAAATCCTGTTTTCCAATAGTATAGGCGGCATTCAACATATCGGCGGGTGCCGGTAAAGTGACGTTAGTGATGACTGAAGCGATCAGGATTTCGGCAAAGCAATCCTGTGGCTGGCGCCTGCGCCGTGGGCCGTCTTTTCCCAATGAAAGGGCCTGAAGATCAAATCGATCACCGCACAATAAGCCGCCCACGATATCGCCAGCCAATAGATGGGCAGCCACACGGCCGCCCAGAGCCCGGATATGGACCCGCGCGCCGTCACGATCGTCAGCAGCCACGCTGCTCCATAACCGATCGTCAGATGTACTCCGAAAATCCATCGCAGAACGGAATTGGCCGGCGCCAACTCGCTGCCGCTGAGCGCGCCTTCCGCGAGCAGAATGTAAAACCATGGATGGACGAGGATCGATAAGATCATGCCGCCGATCATCACCTGGAAGCCCAAGAACTGCCAGGTTCCGAGGTCACGCCACAGCCTCGTAGGATGACGCATGTGAACCAGATACGTCTGTATCCAGCCCTTGATCCACCGCGTACGCTGTCCGCGCCACGTCCGCCAGGCCGCCGGAGCTTCTTCCGACGTTTCCGATCGGATGACCGTGACGTCGTAGCCCAATCGCGCAATGCGAATGCCGAGATCGGCATCTTCGGTAACGTTGAAGGGGTCCCATCCGCCGCATTTCAATAAAAGATCGCGCCGGAAGTGATTGGAGGTCCCGCCAAGCGGGATCGGCAGCTTGAGGAAGGCGAGCGCCGGCAACAGGCCACTGAACAGAGCCTTGTATTCAAGAGCGAACTGCCGGCTAAAAAAAGATTGCTTCGCATTATAGATCGCGAGTTGTGCCTGCACGCAGGCCAACCGAGGTCCGCCTGCAATGAAAGCGTCGGCCGCCCGGCGAAGCTGATCGCGGTCGGGGATGTCCTCCGCATCATAGACAGAGATTAAAATTCCGCGGGCTTCCTGCAATGCGTAGTTCAGCGCACGCGGCTTCGTTTGCGGCTCGCCAGCGGGCACAGTCAAGACGCGCATGTTTGGGGCAAGACCCGTCTTGAGCAAGGCATGCCGGGTCGGAAGATCGTGCTCCTCGGTGATAAACAAGATTTCAAAGCGATCGAGCGGGTAATCCAGCCGGTGCATCGCCGCGACCAAACCCGGAATGATAGTCTCCTCCTTGTACACGGGGATCAGCACCGAAAACGTCGGAAGCCGGGCATCGAAGCGGCGGTCGTCGACCGGCCTGCGCCGGTACTTCGGTTGCCGCCTGAGGACGTACCAAACGGCGACCATGCGGATGCTCGCAATCAACAGAAACGGAAGCGCGAGCGCGAGCCACCACAGGATGAAGGCCGCCTCATCGATCAGAATGAGCGCGGCCGTGAACATCGCGGTGACGGCAAGAATGACCGTCTGCTGCCAGATTGGAAACGGGGTCGCCGCCGAAAAATCCGGTGCGCGACGGCGCAGATCATTCACTGCGCGATCGAGCCGCCGAATGGCACGCAGGAAAGGCTCCCAAGGAACCGGCGGGCGCGGCGGGGCGCGCGGCGGCTCGCTCGGCCGACGAGGCCGCAGCCTCTCGTTTTCCACCGTGGACATGGACGCCCCCAAGCCGATCCCGTGTTCCACCGGGTTAACTGGGCGCGGAGTATATGCTCTGGTTTGGAACCAGCAACGGGACTAAGACTGCGAATCTCATTTTCGTCGCAAGCCATCACTTATAGTGCAGTGCAAATGAAAATCGGACCGCACGTCGCTCGACTGTCTGCCGTGCTGCTGGCGATAGCGCTTGCGGACTTCGGCGGATGGGCTGTCGCACAGAACGCAAAAACGCTTCCGTCGCTCAGCGATACCCGGGCCGCGCCGCAGCAAACCGAGGCTGCCACCCGGCGGGTCGTCATCCGGTTCCTGACGGACAGCGACTTCCCACCGTTCGATTTCTACGACGAAGACGGCGTGTTGATCGGCTTCAACGTCGATCTCGCGCGGGCGATCTGCCTCGAACTCAACACCTCGTGCGATATCAAGGCACGGCCCTGGGATGAGCTTTTCGGCGGCCTCAAGAACGGTGAAGCCGACGCGGTGATTGCAGCACACCGGGTGACGCCCGCCGCGCTGAAAGACGTCGAATTCACGGACCGGTACTTCCACACACCGGGCCGTTTTGCCGGCCGTAAGGACTCGCCCAAGGTCGAAATGACACCGAGCGGCCTCGACGGCCAGCGGATCGCGGTCGCCCGGAGCACGGCGCACGAAGCGTTCCTCAAGGCCTTCTTTCGCGACAGCCCGCTGGTCGTCTTCGAAAATGCCGACCTCGCGCGCGAGGCGCTGGCGGCCGGCAAGGCCGATTTCATCTTCGACGATGGCATATCGCTGGCCTTCTGGCTGAACGGCACACTCTCGCGCCAATGCTGTGAAATGCGCGGAGGCCCTTATCTCGAACCGAAATTTTTCGGTGACGGCTTAGCCATTGCCGTTCCCAAGAACGATCCCCAGATCAGGCTGCTGCTCAATAAGGGGCTGGACCGGGTGCGGGCTTCCGGCCGCTTCGAGGAGCTTGTGCAACGGTATTTCCCGGTCAGAATTTATTGATATTAAGCGTTGCGTGACGCCGGTATCGGAAAAGCAACCTAAATTCGATGCTCTGCCTCAATCTTAGCCGTCTGCAGGCTATCATGGTCGGCGATGCTCCGTAGCTTCACCGCCGCAGTCATAGGTTTTGCCTTCCTCGCAACGCTTGTAGCGCTGCCTCCGGGGGCGGCCGACGCGCGATCCTATCGAAGCCACGTGTCGGCGAAGAAAAAAACATACTGGGCGCGAAATCGAGCACGACACCGAGCTGCCATGCGCGCCCGCAGCAAGGCGGCTGCGGCCGTCGGATCACAGGCTGCAGGCACGCCCGCTGCACCGCTGCCGCCGAAACGGCCGCTGAAACTCCTGACACGCGCCGAAATCCTTGCCTCCGATCCGGAGCGTCTCGAACGTCTTGGACGCCGCATCATCGTCGGATTTCAGCGCTTCGATGAAGTACGGCCGCTCGTCGAGAAACGCGCCGTCGCCGGTATTTTCATCACCGATCACAACGTCCGCGGGCGCAAGGCCGATGACGTCGCGAAGGACATCCAGAGTCTTCAGGACATTCGCAAAGCGCAAGGACTGCCCCGGCTGATCGTCGCCGCCGACCAGGAAGGCGGGTACGTGTCGCGCCTGTCGCCGCCATTGAAGCAGCAGCCATCGCTCGGCGCGCTCGTCGCCAATCTCAAAACCGATGAGGAGCGCGAGAAATCCGTCCGCGCCTATGCCGAGGTTCAAGCGCAGGGGCTCGAGCGTCTCGGCGTTACGATGAATTTCGGGCCGGTGGTCGACCTCAGACTCGGATCGTCGCGACGCAACGACGGAGAAACGCAGCTCTTCTGGCGCGCCATCGATAGCAACCCGTATCTCGTCGCTAAGGTTGCCGGCTGGTATTGCGACACGCTGGTTAAATTCGACATCATCTGCACGCTGAAGCATTTTCCAGGTCTCGGACGCGTCGCGCGCGATACCCACGTCGTGACGGGCGAAATATCGGCGACCACCGCGCAGCTCGAGCTCAGCGACTGGCTTCCATTTCGCCGCCTGATGGGCAAGCCCGGCATCGCGACGATGATCGGGCATGTGCGTGTCACCGCCGCCGACAAGGAAACGCCCGCATCCTACTCCGGCGAGGTCATCAACGGATTTATCCGGGCGCGAACGAACGGCGATGTGCTGCTCATCACCGACGACCTCGGCATGGGCGCCGTGACACGCTCGAAGGACGGCCTCGGCGGCGCGGCAGTCAAAGCCGTCAATGCGGGCGTCGACCTGCTGCTCCTTTCCGACGCCGCGCAATATTACGACGCCGTCCTATCGGCATTGATCGAAGCCGACACCGGCCATGAAATCGATCAGGCTCGTCAGATCGAGGCGCGCGAGCGGCTTTCAAAGTATATCTTCGTGGACGATTCCCCGTCGCAAGCTGCTTCTCCGCAGCATGCGCAGCAGGAGCCTCCGCACGCGCCTCCGGCAAATTGATCGGCAGCTAACCTCGGCCCGACTGTTCCCTCGGGAACAGTCTCCAGTCGGCAATGGTGCAAGGTCTGCTGCTTGCGCGGGCCCTGACATGGACTCGCAAAGGAGAGCCGCCATGCTCGACATCGTCCATGGATTTCTGGTCCGCAGCTCCGTCATCGTCCCTGTGCTGATGATCGGCAGCATCGGCGCGTGGATCATTCTGCGCAAATTACACATGATGCGCCTCGACGAGCCGTTCGACGCCGCCGACATGCGCACTTGGCCGCTGGCCTACGCAATGGCCGATGCGGCCGTCTTCGCCCTGGTCTTTTCAGCAATCGTCGCAACCTTGGGCGACGGGCAGCTCAACGCGGCGCTGGCTAGCGGCGGCGGCGCGCTTGTGGCGCTCGGCGCCGTTCCCCTGCTGATCGCAAAATTGAAACGCTGACGTCGTCAGCTTGCAGGCCGAATGCCGTACCGCGCCGTCTGACAAAAATCCGACAGAAGAACCGGCTTCATTTGCCGTAGGGATGGAAACGTCTCCAACCCATCGCCACATTGGAGACATGACGTTCCCTATGACGAGATTTTTATCGCGACGACAAGCCCTGTGTACGGTCCTCGCCGCACCCGCGACGGCCGTTCTGGCGGAGACCGTTCACGCGGCCGAGGCAACGCCTGCGGCAGCCGATCAACCGCCGGGTCAGTGCCGGTTGTTTCCGCAGGCCGTGGAAGGCCCCTTCTATTTCGACCCGAAGTTCGTTCGGTCCGATATCGCGGACGGGCGAGCGGGCGTGCCGTTGCGCCTTGAACTGCGCATCATCGAGAGCGGCACATGCGCGCCGATCCCGAACGCACGCGTCGACGTCTGGCACGCCGATGCGGACGGCTTCTATTCCGGCTACGCGGGCCAAGGTGCTGGCCGCAGCGTATCCACGAAGGGCGAGAGCTTCCTACGCGGTACGCAGACGACCGACGCTGATGGCTACGTCAGATTCCAATCGATCTATCCGGGCTGGTATCCGGGGCGCACGCCGCACATCCACGTCAAACTCTTTATCGGCGACAAGCGGGTCGCGACGGCGCAGGTCTATTTTCCGGATGAATTCAGCGCACGGATCTACACGACATACGAGCCGTATAAATTGCGCGCTATCGCCGACACGACCAACGACGAGGACGGCATTTTCCGCAGCGGCGAGCGCGACGGCGGCGGCACCGTCCTTGCCGTGAACCAGGACGGAGATGCGGTCGTCGCGGCGCTGCTCATCGGCGTCGACAGGACGGGCGAAGCCGCCGACCATGCAGAACGCGGGTTTCTCCGCCGTATGCTCGGGCTTTGAGCGACAGCCTCACGACAAGCGGCGCGACGGGTGCGCTTGACTTGGCGTTCACCGCATGGCGATTGAATATCGAGTTTAGATTCGGATCGCGGCGCGGAGACATTAGACGATGGATACGAAATCACTCATCATCGGCGTGCTCTTGGTCGCCGTCGGCGTGCTGAGCTACCTAGTCTACGACGCCAACCAGACCAAGGTAAAAGTCGATCTGCCGGGGATCAAGATCGAGGGGCGGTGAGCGCACTCTGTTCTGATCCGCGACCGTCATCCTCGAACGGGTGAGCCTGCGAGGCCGTTCGGGGATCCAGCATTATAAGTGCTGAAGGCTCAATATTGCGTCTGCGACGCGCTTTGCGCTGGATCCCCAGCTTCTTGAAATTTATGCGGACAACGTTCGCTTATATCGTTCCAAAAATTCGAAGCACTTGAGATTGGCAGAAGTAACATTCGCAGGATTGTATTTTCCTCTATGCGGAGTAAAATAATGTTTGAGGCTCATGTTGATTTCCTCGGCATCATTCTCCGACATGCCATGCGATGTAAAATAAATATTTTTAGATTCCCCGAAAGCATTGCCTCCTTGAGGCTGAAGAAGGCTCATGTTTTGCGGGTGAAACGCAAAACCCAAAAATATTATATTTTCTGCGCCTTCGATTAAACCGCGAATTTCATCCACACCTGTCGCTTCGCATTTTTCGGTATAAGTTCGTATTTTCTCCGCAGACAGAGCAATGCGGCTCGATAGGTCCTCACCAAAAAAATTTACAACAGTTTGCCAGCTTTTATCTCCGATCTGTCCATATGGATGTCGAACATCAACAGATGAAAGCAACTTCAGTGCTTTGGAGCTATCAATCGCGTATATTCCCATCAGACACTGATACAGAAACCATTCCAGGCAGCGATCATAATTGAAGGAGATAAAATCAACTTTCTCGAAAGCAGAACTGATTGCAGTTGCCGGCACCTTTTCAAACAGCACGTGCGCCAAACCTTGATACCAAGTGTTGGCGAGCTTGGATGAAGATAGTCTACTATAGGCTTTCGAACGGTCGATTGCGAGTTTCGATGCTTGCTCGCCTTTGGAAATTAAATAGGTAATGGCGCATTTCGCGCAAACTTGAACGTCTTCATCGTCCGCATGAATTTCAAGAAAGTTATCAACCGAGCTTACGAAGCCAATTCCTGCGGACACTTTACTACACGCAGCAATCATTCGCTGCACATCTCTCTGAAAACGTTCGCAACGCTTTAGCTCGCCGACAAATTCACTTCCTCGAACTAGATCCCCGCGTTCAAATTTTAAATCGGTCAGCTTGGAAATTTGCTCTTTTAATATCGAGCCGATCGGCAAGCCTGCTTCGAAGCTCGCACCTGCGCCAATGACTACAACTGTATTGCTCTTAAACACTCAAATCTCCCAGCCCCCTCGCCTCTGCTCGCACGCGGACGTCGGCGATGATCCGATCGAGCAGCAGGCATGTGCGTTTCCATAAATCGGAGCCCTTGCGGTAATCCGCAACCGCGTAGAAATCGCAGCGGCCGGCTTTGAAAAGCTCGACGCATTTCGCTTCGTTCTCATCCGGCCCGTGCACGGCAATCGCCTGGCCGCCGTTCTTTTTCAAAAGCGCCATCGACGGCACGTCCGTGTCGCCGTCACCGAAATAGATGAAATTTGAAAACGGGATCGGCCGCTGCGCTTCGGGCATATGCGCGTTGATGCTCTGGCTCAGGTCCTCAAGACCCTTGTTGATGCGAAACAGAAACTGCGTCTTTCCCGTATCGGAGATCACCCGCTTCGGAAACGGCAGATCGTAGGCGTCGAACCAGTATTCACTCGCGAACACGTTGGCGAAGTGCGGATAAATCTTCGTGCCCTCGATAATCTCGGTCAGGCCCGACGAGATCAGATAATGCTTCACCGTGATGCCGCTGTCGCCCGCGCGCTTTTTCACATACGCATGCATCGCGTCGAACCACGCTGCGACGCCTGGATAAAGCTCGACATGCTTGCCCTGCGCGACCAGATCGGCGCGGTCGATGCGGACGCCTTTCTCCTTCGCCTTCTTGTAGAGCAGATGCATGTAGGTGATCAGCGCGTCGGCGCGCTCGGCCTGCGAGACGCGCGTGCACTCCGCCCAGAACGCTTTCGGATCGATGCCGAGCTTCGGCAGAAAGGCGTATTCCTGCATCGGTTTCGGCGACAGCGTGCCGTCGAAGTCGTAGACGAGCGCGATGGTTCTTTTGTTGGGCGCAACCGACTCCGCTTGGCGGAGCCGGCCGGTTGCACCGGGAAAGGTGTTGGGCGCAACCGACTCCGCTTCGCGGAGCCGGCCGGTTGCGCCGGAAGGGGCGTTTGGCGCTCGCGACTCGCGTTCCGCGAGCCGGCCGGTTGCGCCGGGTTTGCGCGCGCCTCGCGATTTAGAACGGCTTACTTCCTCGACCATCGGCCGCCTCGCTTCCGCTTCGACTTGTAGGGCGGAGAAAAGCGTGATTCGGGTGGCGTTCGTAAGTCCGACCGGCTCAGCTTTCCGAGGGATCGGCGTAGATTTCCTCGCGCACCTGGGCGTAGCTCAGCACCGAGAACAGAACCGTGCCGCCGAACACGTTGCCCGCCAGCGTCGGGAGGAAAAAGCGGAAGACCGCCGTCTCGGGTCCGATGATGCCGGTCGCCACGCCGTAGATCGCCTCGACGCTGCCCGCCACGATATGCGTAAAGCCGAACAGCGCGATCAGATACGTCAACAGCGTAATGACGACGAATTCAACGTTTTCGGTGGACGACAAAATCCAGACGAGCGCCGCGATCAGCCAGCCCGCGCCGATGCCTTTCGCAAACATCTCCCAAGGCGAATTGCTCATGACCTTCGTGACGATGTCGGCAAGCGCGGGCACGACGTCCGAGGGAACGACCGGCAGATACGCAAGCGCCATTGCGAAGATGATGCATCCCGCGATGTTCGCCGCGAGCACGGTGCCCCAGAGGCGCAGCATCTTGAGCAGCCAGTGCACCTGCTTGCGCGCCATCACCGGCAACACGGCGGTGAGCACGTTCTCGGTAAAGAGCTGCTGATGTCCGAGGATGACGATGAGGAAGCCGACGGCATAGCCGAGCTTGGCGATAATCGGCGACCATTCGGATGCCGGAAGATGAGCCGACAAGGCCGCTTCCGTCAAAAACGAGAAGCCGATGGAAATGCCCGCCGCGACGCCCGACCACCACAGCGCCGACCACGGGCGCCGGAGTTCGATCTCACCCTGGACGCGAATGATCTCATAAACGACGGCTGGGCGATGCCGGACGCTCTCGCGAACCTGCTGCCGCTCCTTGCGGCTAAGACCCGATCCTGGCGGTGGATCTTGCGCTGGCGATGCGGGCTCGTCCTGCTTGGGTTTCGCGCCGTCCTTCGGCGCCTTATCCGCCATTAGTGTTTGCAGTCCGGACCGTGGACGTGACCCGGCTCGCCGTGATCATGCGCATGGTCGTGATCATGATCATGGCTGTGATCGTGGCCGCAGCCGCACGCGTCGCCGTGCTCGTGATGATGATGCGCTTCCGGATCGACGAGCGCCGCGCCAAGCTTACGCTCGATCGCAATGGCCATCTCGCGCGGACTATCCTTGTCCTCGATCAGCAGCGCCATGACTTCCGCGCCGAGGCGCATATCATCGACAGCGCCGAGGTAGTGGCGGCGCAGGCGCCCCTGCCGGTCGAAGATCAGAAGAGCGGGCGTGCCCTGAAGCTCGTAAGCTTTCATCGTCTCAGGCAAGTCCTCGCCATTCGGCTTGTCGAGCGCCACCGGGATCGTGATCTCGTTCTCGGTCAGATAGGCTTCGACCTTGTCCGGCGTCTGCTCGGCGAATTTCTCGAACGGCATATGCAGCGCCAAGACGGCGACTTCATCTTCCTCGAACGCGCGCCTGAGCCGCATCGCCTGCGGCAAGCCGAATTTCTGCGAGCCGGGGCATTGAAGCTGCCAGATCGCAACGACGATGACTTTGCCTTTCTCAGCTTTCAGCGTGCGCTTCTTATCGGAATTCAGCCAGCGTTGCGCGATGATCTCGGGCGGGTGTTCGGGATTGAACATCGAATGATCCTTGAATGGCTTTGACGGTATATAGCATTCCGAAGTCTGATGTGCAGAGCGTGCGGTTCGACAAAACGTCAGTCGCAGTTTCCGGATTTCTGAGGGCCAGCAGGCTCCGCGTTTGGCAGGCACGCGAACCTCGCCGGAATCTTGCAAGGCTGACCGGCCTCCATATCGTAGATCCGGAAGTGCACCGGACATCCGCGCATGACATTATAGGCTGAAACACAACCGCTCGGGCTTGGCAGCGCCGCCTTGGAGCTGGTTGCCAGCGCCATGTTCATCCGATTGATCCAACGATCCTCGACGATCAAAAGTTTCGCGGCAGATCCCGCAGGTTCGCTCGCAATGGTTTCCGGCGCTTGTCGGTCCGGAGAAACGCCGAGAAGGAAGCGACTCGACGGCTCACGGAAGCCGACGAGATCGATCGTTTGAGGCTGGCAGGCCGCGACGGCGCGCTTGATCTCGGCCGACGGCCAGATCTTGTCGATCGACGGCAGCACGACGCCGAGCAGCGTGATTGCGAACAGCCCCAACGCCGCGACACCGATGGTCGCCCAGCCGCGCAACAGCCCTTCATGGATCAGACGGCCGCTCCAGATGAACAGCGACGCGATGATCGCGATCAGCACGGCGGGCATGACGCCCGGCAGTTCATAAGCGAAACCGTAGACCGCGGCGAACACCGCAATAGGTATTGCCGCCAGCGCAGTCGGCCACACGAATATGCCGCCTTCGGGCCGCTTGCCGTGGCCCGTCTCGCTGACGACGATCGATGCGACGGCGAGCGCCAACGCCGGAAACATCGTCTGCACCATGTACGTGCCGGGCTTTGACGACAGGGCTTCGAGATAGATGAGATATCCGATCACCCAAGCGAGTAGAAAGCGCGGCAGCCTCTGGTCGCGCGTGCGCCAGAAACGCTTGAATACCACTCCGAGCAGCGCCGTACCGGGAAGGAAGCCAAGTAATAACGCCAGAACGAACGTCCCCGGGAAAGCACGCAGCTTCATGTCTTGCGCGCCGCCGAGAGCCGCCAGGAATTCCGGCCAGCTCATGCCCGCGAAGGGCGTGCCGTCCTGATGCGCTCGCACGAGAAGCCACGGCGCCGCAACTGCGAGCGCGATCGGGACGCCGAAAAGCGGCCGCAACCGCTTCAGCCATGAAAAATCGCGATCGAACGCAAAGAGCGCCGCCAACGTCGCGACAACGAGAATCGGCACGAGCAGCGCGTTGATGAGAATTCCCGCGCCGATTGCGGCCCAGAACAGCAACGCCAGACCCGTTTCTCCGCGTGCGGAGAAACGGCGGGGATGTCGGGCGAGCGCCTCCGATGCGACCGGCGGCGCGGCCGTCTCGTAGAACCAGGCAAGCGTCAGCATCGCGATGGTTGCCGGAAGCAGAGACAATCCTTCCGCGATGGCGAGTTGCGACACGAGCACGGTCAGCGGCGCCACCGCAAATAATGCGGCAGCGATCAATGCCGCCTCGGCTCCGATGATGATGCTCCCGAGCCAGAACACCGCCAGCACCGCGAGCGTGACGAAAATCAGCGAAGGCAGGCGATAGACGCGGATGTCGCGGGCGTTGGCCTCCCCCGCAATCGAGCGGCTCACTGCCTGGGCCCAGAACGTGCCGATCGGCCGATATTGATGCACGGCGCTGCCGAAGCGCGGATCGGCCCAATCGCCCCGCGCGACCATATCGCGCGTGGTCTCGGCATAGATGGCTTCGGTGCGATCGACGGCCGGAAGGCGAACGAAACCCGGAAGGTAAACGGCGAAACACAGCAGCAGAAGCGCCATGGATGCGGCCTGCGGGCGCGAGGCCAGCGCAGCCCATCCTTCCATCATCGAGCGGCGACGCTCCACCACAATATTCTCCCAAATCTTGACAGTCTTTTCGATCCGGGGTGTTTGCGCATCCTGAACCGAAAAACGCAAGAGGCGCATCTATCGCATGGCACAAAATCCGTCCGAGGGCGCGGCCAAGCGCGCACGCCTGATCCAGCTCATCAAGGCGCGGTCGTTCCAGGAAGGGCCAGCGTTCAAGCTCGCCTCCGGCAAAACCTCGCCATTTTACTTCAACATGAAGCCGACGATGCTCGACAGCGAGGGCGCGTTCCTTATTGCCTCACTCATCCTCGACGAGATCGAAGGCGTCGACGCGGACCTGATTGGCGGCCTCGAGATGGGCGCCGTGCCGATCGCGTCGAGCGTCGCGGCCATCGCCTACACACGCGGACGCAAGCTCCCGGCATTCTTCGTCAGGAAGCAGGCAAAGGAGCACGGAACGCGCGCGCTCGTCGAAGGTCTTGCGAAAACCGAGCACCTTGCGGGCAAGAAAGTCGTTGTCGTCGAAGACGTGACGACGACGGGCGGGTCGGCGCTCAAGGCCGCCGAGGCGCTGAAAGCCGAGGGCGCGACGGTCGTTCGCGTCATCACCATCGTCGACCGGCTCGATGGCGCGATGCAGACGTTTTCCGATGCGGGCTTCGCCTTCACGCCGCTTCTGACGCTTGAGGATTTCCGCAGCTAGGTGCGCGACACGCCCTCCCCGCAGTGGAAAAGAGTTCCGGTCGCAGCATTCCGATAACGGCGCGCGACTGCACTCGCGACCGATCGCGTGTTCGACTTACCGGAATTCAGAAATCCGATATCACGCGCGTTTCTTCACCCCACCCCTAACCCCTCCCCTGATGGGAGGGGCAAGGTGGGACGGCGGCACGCGGCCGCGCGATTGCTCCGCTCCGGGAGACGAATTGACACCAATGGGTGACAGTTGATTCGACGCAGTGTGTCGCCCCTCCCCAGCGGGGAGGGAATGGGGTGGGGAGAAAATCCAGGAGAACACTCGCGACCGATCGCGTGTTTTACTTTCCGGAATTCAGAATTCGGATATCACGCGCGTCCTTCACCCCACCCCTAACCCCTCCCCTGAGGCGAGGGGAAAACGTGAGAGCAATGCTTCGCCCCCCTTGAGCCGACTGGAAAATTTGGGAGCAATACTTAGCCCCTCCCCAGCGGGGAGGGGATGGGGTGGGGAGAAGCCGCTCGCGGGATTCAGTTATTTTCTGCGCCGGTCCTTCCGGTTCATTGGGCGAACACCACGCGTATCAATGCATGTTCGATGTATCGGGATTCAAATTCGAACATCCCGACGGTTCTTCTCCCCACCCCTGACCCCTCCCCGCTTGGGAGGGGAAAAGTGGGATCGACTCGGTGCGACTGATGCTTCACGTTTGCACTGTTGAGCCACCGATTCTCAGAACGATGGCGGCTGAGCCTAAATCATCAAGTTGCCTGCGGCGTACCGCGGTTCATGCTCGCACGTCGCTTCGAGAGAGCAGAACTTGACGTCGCGCGGCTAACCCAAATGCTTCGTCAGGAAATCGCCGACGCGGCCCCAGGCACGTTCGGCGGACTGTCGGTCGTGCACCGAGCGCTGCTCGTTCATAAAGGCGTGGCTCGCATCGTAGCGATACGCCTCGAACGGCTTACCGGCGGCCTTCATGCCTGCCTCGAACGCGTCGGCCTTTTCGGGGGTGACGAAATCGTCTTCGCTCGCAAAATGCGCTTGCAGTGGAATTTTCACGTCGGCCGGTTTGGCGACGGAGTCTGGCGGCAATCCGTAAAACGCAATAGCGGCAGAGAATTCCGGGACTCGCACGGCCGCGAGAACGGCGACTGCGCCGCCCATGCAGAAGCCACAAACGGCAACTTTTGGGCTTGAAACCAGAAGATATTGCGCGGCACCGCGCACGAGCTGATCGGTCGCGTCGAGGAAGTTCAGCGAATTCATTTCGCGGCCTGCAGCGTCGGCGTCATGATAGGGAATGACGGTGCCTGCGTAGAGATCCGGGGCTAGCGCATCATAGCCGGCCAGCGCAAAGCGATCGCAGATGCCTTTGATCTGGTCCTGCAGTCCCCACCATTCCTGGATGACGACGACGCCCGGCGCGTTCGCCTTCGCCGACTTCGCGAGATAGCCGTCGCCCATCTTGCCATCGGGGCGCGTGAAGGAAATTCGAGTACCCATTGCCGCTGTCTCCGTACCGCTCAGAGGTTCGGCGGAATGTCTATGCGCCACAGCGGCAATGATCAACGCTCGGCGCGCGGAAGCCTGCCCATTCACATCATTGCCGGGTCAAGCCCGGCCAGGAGTTCATAATGGAATTTACTCCGCAGCCACCTGCCGGCCCACGGACGGACCCGCATTGATGACGTCGGCGCCGACGTGACGGGCGAATTTTGCGAAGTTCTCGTGGAACATTGCCGCGAGCTTCTCCGCTGCCTCGTCGTAGGCTCTCGGGTTATCCCAGGTTTCGCGCGGGGTCATGACCTTGGGATCGATGCCCGGGGGTGCCAGCGGCACCTCGAAGCCGAAGACGGGATCAACGCGCATCGGCTGCTCCTTGAGCACGCCCGACAGCGCCGCATCGAGAAGCCCACGCGTGACCTTGATCGGCATGCGCGTTCCCTCGCCGTACTTGCCGCCTGTCCAGCCGGTATTCACGAGCCAGCAATCGACTTTGTGATCGGCAATCAGCTGACGCAGCAGGTTGCCGTAGACACTCGGATGGCGCGGCATGAACGGCGCGCCGAAGCACGTCGAGAAGGTCGGCTTCGGTTCGTTGCCCATGCCTTTCTCAGTTCCCGCGACCTTCGCCGTGAAGCCCGAAAGGAAATGGTACATCGCCTGGCTCGGCGTGAGCTTCGCGATCGGCGGCAGCACGCCGAACGCGTCGGCCGTCAGCATCACGATATTCTTCGGATGACCTGCGGTCCCTGTCGGGCTGGCATTGGGGATGGCGTCGAGGGGATAGGCGGAGCGCGCGTTTTCAGCGAGCCGGTTGTCGTCGAAATCGGGCAGACGCGTCACCGGATCGATGACGACATTTTCGAGCACCGTCGCGAAACGGTTCGACGCTTGCCAGATCTCGGGCTCGGCGGCTTTCGACAGGCGAATGGTTTTCGCGTAGCAGCCGCCTTCGAAATTGAAGATGCCTTTGTCCGACCAGCCGTGCTCGTCATCTCCCAAAAGTTCGCGTCGCGGATCGGCGGAAAGCGTCGTCTTGCCGGTTCCGGAAAGTCCGAAGAACACGGCCGAATTGCCGTCCTTGCCGACGTTCGCCGAGCAGTGCATCGGCATCACGCCTTTGGCCGGCAGCAGATAGTTCAGGAACGAGAACACGCTTTTCTTGATTTCGCCGGCGTAGCTCGTACCGCCGATCAGAACGATGCGCCGGGAGAAATCACAGGCGATGACGGTTTCGGTGCGCGTGCCGTGATAAAGCGGGGCGGCGCGGAAACTCGGCAGGTCGACGACGGTGAATTCGGGGACGAAGCTTTCAAGTTCGGATGTTTCCGGGCGGCGAAGAAGATGCCGGATGAAAAGCGAGTGCCAAGCATATTCCGTTACGATCCGCGTATTGAGACGATGTTCGGCATCGGCGCCCGCGAACAGATCTTCAACAAAAATTTCCTTGTGGCGCGCGAACGCAATGAAGTCGGCGAGCAGACGTTCGAACTGCTCTTCGGACATTGCCTTCGCATTGTCCCACCAGATCGCCTGATCCGTTTCGCGATCGCGCACGACGTATTTGTCTTCGGCGGAACGCCCGGTGTGTTGTCCCGTCTCGACGACGACGGCGCCACTTGCCGCAAGACGCCCCTCGTCTCGCCGGATGATGGCTTCGATCAGTTCCGCCTCGCGCATGTTGCGACGTATCTTTTGACTTGGCGCGATCGGAAACAATTGGATGGTCATTACGGAGTGTACCCCTGCCGATCCGGGCGCGGCGGAGTGCCGGCCGGACAATAAATCTCGCGATGACGCGAACGCATTCAATTCGAGCGCTGGTGTGTGTACTTCGGGCCTACCAAGACAGTTTAGGTGCTTAGAAAACCAAAATGGCAAGCTCAAGCTGTGCGATGGTCTTAGCCGTCCTGCCGCACGACAGAATTCGTAACACTATGTTACCGCTAAAAATATTCGAAGACTGTATGTCGAGCAATAGGCGCAATGCAGCGAGTAAAAAAACGGCGCCCGCAAATTTTTGCGCAAGAATTTCTTCGGCGTTGCTTGCGGTTACGACTTAGGTCGCATATTCAGGTTGCATTCAGCCTTCGGCGTCCATTGGACGTAGCGCCACAATTGGTCCACCATCCCGCCATAAGCGCCATGTGCGGCGCGGTGAGGGCCACCGCTGCCGGGGGCTTGAGAGGAAAATATGAAGGAAAAGAGCACCATCGCACTCGTCGACGACGAGCGAAATATTCTGACGTCGTTGAGAATGGCCCTGGAAGCGGAAGGCTATAAGGTCCGCACCTACGGCGACGGCGTATCGGCGCTCGAAGCCCTGACTGAAGAACCCGCCGACCTCGGCATCTTCGATATCAAGATGCCGCGCATGGACGGCATGGAGCTGTTGCGCCGGGTTCGCCAGCAATCGGCAATGCCGGTGATTTTTCTCACCTCGAAGGACGAGGAAATCGATGAGCTGTTCGGCCTCAAGATGGGCGCCGACGACTACATCGCAAAGCCGTTCTCGCAGCGCCTGATCGTCGAGCGCGTGAAAGCGGTTCTGCGCCGCGTCGCGCCCAAGGACGGCGCGACGGTCGAAGACGAAGCCAAGCGCGTTCTCGAACGCGGCAAGCTCAAGCTCGATCCGGAGCGTCACACCTGTCATTGGGACAGCAAGCCCGTCACGCTGACGGTGACGGAATTCCTCATTCTGCAGGCGCTTGCGACGCGGCCGGGAGTCGTCAAAACGCGCGACGCTCTGATGGATGCCGCTTACGACGATCAGGTCTACGTCGACGACCGGACGATCGACAGCCACATCAAGCGGCTGCGCAAGAAATTCAAACAGGTCGATGACGACTTCGACGTGATTGAGACGCTCTACGGCGTCGGCTACCGTTTCAAAGAGTAGTGGGCACGCCGCCGTCAATGGGGATTGGATGGCGCTCGACAGCAACGACATAGCCATTGGCGCAACGCTACCCGGCGCGAACGCGCCGCAGCCGTCCGCAGCCGAAGCTGGGTCTCGCTTCGACGCGCGCCAGTTCGTCATGTCGGCGCTGACCGGTGCGGGCCGGCTGGTCTCGCGTGGGTGGATCGCGCGGGCCATCGGCAAGAGCCTTAGGCGGCGCATTCTGCTCGCCAACCTGCTCGGCCTCGCGGGCCTGCTGTTCGCGATGCTCTATCTCAGCCTGCATCACGGCTGGCTGCTGGATGCGAAGGTCGACGTCGTCAAGACGGTATCGCGCATGACGTCGGAGGCGATCGCCTACCGTGCCGTCAACGAACGCGCGATCTTCGATCCGAACCGGCTGCCCGAAAAGACGACGACGTGGGCCCAGCGAGACGACGCCTTCGCGGCCTTCGAATTGCCGATCGATCCGCATCAGGCGGCCGTCGTATTGAGAAAGCTCGTCGGACCGGCAAGCCTCAAGGCGCGTATCTATTCCACCAAGGGCACGCTGATCCTCAACAGCGAAACGCTGTTCTCCGACGATCCGAAAGCCAATACCGGCGCGGACAACAGCCAGACGCCCCGGCTCAAGAACTTTTGGACGCGCCTCAACTACTGGGTGATCAACAAGGAGCTGAAAGTCTATCGCGAGCTCGGCACGACAAACGGTTTCCTTTACCCGGAAGTCAAGAATGCCGCGCAGCGCGGAGTCGAAACGCCGATCCTGCTGCTCAACAAGCGCGGGCAGCAGATCGTGTCGATGGCCGAGCCGATCAAGCGTGGTAACAAGATCCTCGGCGTGCTGCTCGTTTCGACCAAGCCCGGCGACATCGACGACGTGCTGTGGGACGAACGCTGGCTGATCCTGCAGATCGCGGCGATGGCGCTCGTTGTCTCCATCGGCAGTTCGCTAGTTCTGGAAAGAACAGTAGCGGTGCCGATGCGGCGACTGTCGGAAGCCGCCTACGACGTGACGCAAAACATCTCCGCACGCCAAGAGCTTCCAGATCTGACGGAACGCCGCGATGAGGTCGGCCAGACGAGCCGCGCTTTCGTCGCGATGACGAATGCGCTCTACCGGAGGATAGAGGGGAGCGAAAGATTTGCGGCCGACGTGGCGCACGAATTGAAAAACCCGCTCGCCGCCGCCCGATCGACCGCGGAAGCCATGGCCTATGCGAAGACGGACGCCGACCGCATGGAACTCGTCACCGAGATCCAGAGCGAACTCAAGCGCCTGAACCGCTTGATCAACGACATCTCGAGCACGTCACGGCTCGATGCCGAACTGGCGCGTCAGCATATGGAAACGGTCGACGTGCGTGGCGTCCTCGAGTGCATCAATAGTCTCTTCACCGACATGCTTGCCGACGACACCCGAAAGATCGACCTTATCATCGAGCCGGCGGCTCCGTCGTCCTTCAAGGTGCGCGGTAATGACGGACGGCTTGGTCAGGTCTTCACGAACCTGATCGACAACGCACTGTCCTTTTCGCCCGAGGGCGGCAAGATCACCGTGCGCGCACGCCCGAACGGCAGCAAGATCGAGATCAGCGTCGAGGACGATGGGCCTGGAATACCACCCGACAAGCTCAGTCAGATCTTCGACCGGTTCTATAGCGACCGGCCGCAAACCGATGCTAAGCGCGGCAAGAATTCGGGCCTCGGGCTATCGATTTCCCGCGAGATCGTCGTCAGTCATCATGGAGAGATATTCGCTGAGAACCGCCTGCAAAATGGTTCGGCGGTCATGACCGGCGCACGTTTCACGGTGCAGTTGCCGCTTATCGCTAACGTTGGAGACGGACTTGCAAGGCGAAGCTGATCGCGTGCATGCGACGGCTATTGCGGTCGGCGACCGTGGCGTGCTGATCCGCGGTCCTTCCGGTTCCGGGAAATCCGATCTCGCGCTCAGATGTCTGGCGTATGGCCCCTCGACGCTACTTCGCGATCCCGTGATGCTCATCGCCGACGATCAGGTTTTTCTCAGGAGCGATCGATCGCAGAGCGCGCCCCGCCTCGAGGCAACGGCACCTGCGACACTGCGCGGCAAGATCGAAGTCCGTGGCGTCGGCATCCTGGAGGTTGCCGTCAGAGACGCGGTCGACATCGCACTGGTCGTTGATATCGCGCGCGAAGGCTCCATCGAGCGGTATCCGGAGCCCTGGCCTAAGGTCGTATTGTGCGGCGTCAAAGTCCCCTTGATCCGGCTTTTACCTTTCGAAAGCTCGGCGCCGCCGAAAATATTCGCGGCTCTTGACATGTCCAGCCTGCCACGTATCGAGGTTAAGGAGTAAGTTCGTCTACAAACCCCTTGCGCAGGGGGCGAACAGTTGCCACCTTCCGCGCCACATGGCGAAGCATGCGAAGCTTTCGCCGAATGAGGTTTAACGGCCGGCGCTCATGATCGGACTTGTCATCGTCACGCATGGCGGCCTTGCCCAGGAATTCCGCAACGCGCTGGAACATGTTGTGGGTGCGCAAACTGCGCTTGAAACAATCGCCATCGGCCCCGAGGACGACATGGAAGCGCGCCGGGTCGATATTCTCAACGCCGTGCGCTCGGTTGACGGAGGCGACGGGGTCATCATTCTGACGGACATGTTCGGCGGCACGCCTTCCAACCTCGCCATCTCGGTGATGGATGAATCGAAGGCCGAGGTCATCGCGGGTATCAGTCTCCCGATCCTGGTCAAACTGGCAAGCGTGCGCGGCGAAGTTCCATTGCCCGAGGCCGTCATCATGGCGCGAGATGCCGGCAAGAAGTACATCAAGGTCGCGAGCCAGGAGCTTTCCGGCGGCTGATGATGCGAGAAAACAATGCCTGAGCTTTCCAACACGCTAAGACCCGAAGCCGTCGTCACCATCCGCAATATCAAGGGATTGCACGCGCGCGCCTCGGCCAAATTCGTGAAATGCGCCGAGCGCTACGATGCGACCATAATGGTGACGCATCATGGCCAATCGGTCGGCGGAACCTCGATCATGGGCTTGATGATGCTGGCGGCCAGCCCCGGCTCCGAACTGCATATCGTCGCCATCGGTCCGCAAGGCCCGGAAGCGCTGCAGGCGCTGGTCTGTCTGGTCGAGGCCGGTTTCGATGAGGAATGCGTCGGCGACGCGTGACGACGCCGAAAGTCAGCACCGAAACAAAAAGGGACGCCGATGAGCGTCCCTTTTGTTTTTTTGCGTCGTGAGATTCTGAATTACTGCGACAGATACAGCGTCGAGATCTTCAGCGCGATATCGCGGAACGCGGCTTTCAGCGCGTCGCCGGTCGTGGAATTGTAGAAGTGCGACGTGTCTGTGGCGCACTTTGTCAGTGTGTCAATCGCGGTCTGGTTATCGAGCTGGAATCCGACCGTGTAGACCTCAATGCCTTTGGCTTTCATTGCCGTGCACTGAGAGACAGCCTGCGCGCTCGAGCAAACACCGTTCGCGGCATTCGGACACTTCGTCAGTGAATTCGATCCGTCCGGGATGCCTTGTGAGGTGTACTGCGTGTTGTACTCGCCGTCCGTCATCAGCACTGCGATCTTGCGCAGATTGTCCGCGCCATACGCTGCCGGTTTGCTCGATGCCGCCCACAGCGTCGACCAGCTCGGCGACAGCATGTACCAAGCCCACGCCGTGCCGATGTGGCCCGCCGTGCTGCCCGCCGTCTGCAGGCCGTTGATCTTCGAGAGCAGCGTGGTCTTTTCGCTCGTCAACGGAAGCATTTCAGCGCTCGCCGCAACGTCGCAAACGCCCTTTTTGCTCGAGCCGGAACCGGTCGTGCTGGATGTGTAGTGCGTCATTACATACTTACCGGACGCCGGGGCCGCATCGGTATACTTTTCCGTTCCGGTACGCTCGACGACGCAATCGGAAGGATAGTAGTTGGTTCCGCTGATCTTCACCGCGCTGGTCGAGACGGTGCCGCGCGCCTTGGTCAATGCGGCGCTCGGCGGTCGAACGTCATAAGCAAACGGAACGATCGCGACCTTCGAGGTAAATTTGCTCTGATCCGTCCAAACGACGATATTGATCAGATCGCTGGCCGCGGACTTCATGTCGACGAGCTTCTGACCCGCCATCGAGCCCGTGATGTCGAGCATCATGGAGATCTCGAGATTGAGTTCGGCGTTGCCGCCGACAGCAAGAACGGCCTTCGAATAATCTGATCCATCCTTGCGCAGGATCGGCAACGATGCCGTACCGGCGAGCCCCATGAACGGCGTGGTGATGATGGCATTTCCGGTCGTCACCATCGCCGTCGCATTGTCGGCGATGGCGAAGTTGATGGTATCGGTGCTCAGCGAGAGACGACTTTTGGTCGCCTGCGCATAATAGCTTTGCGCGACTTTGAGAGCCGCCGCCTGGTCGCCGCCGTTCGTCTGCAAGGCGCGTGCGCCAGCAAGGACAGCCGCATCGGTCGCCGCAATGGTCTGGCTGCGTGCGTTGACAAAACGCCCGTAATCGACCGCCAGGCCGATCATCGCGAACAAGACGAGCGCCATCAGCCCGAACAGAATTGCGACGTCGCCGCGCGTATCGCGAGCGAATTTCTCTATCGTGCGGCTGCCCGCAACTCTCAAACCAACAATAACTGCATACGGCTTTCGTGCCGGCCGCCGGGAACCACCACCGCTTATCATCGCCGTCTCCTAAGCGTTTTACTTTCGCTGAGGCTAACGACGAAGTTATTTAAAGCGAATTAATGGGAAAATACATCATTAGAGTGAGATTAATACGGAGCTATTCTGTTAAATACAATTAATATCAAATTCTATGCTTTTATGTAATTAAAAATACATCATCATTACTTTGTTAAACAAAAGTAATCATTTGACTGAACTTGCGAATTCGCAGCTCGCCGAACAACGCCCTCACACCGCCGGCAACGAGACATAAAGACTTGTTTATGTGTTATTGCGCGATCCTGTCGAGTTCGGTATAGGAGCGCCGACGGGCCCCAAATAATGTGGATGCGACATTTTTGCGGCGAGAGATCATGACGGCCGCGCGCTTCAGGCGTCCGGTCCGGACCACCGCGCTGAGGAGCACACATGAGTTCGAAGTTCACGGACTACATCGTCAAGGATCTGAGCCTGGCGGAGTGGGGACGCAAGGAAATCGCGATCGCCGAGACCGAAATGCCGGGTCTCATGGCAACACGCGAGGAATACGGTTCCTCCAAGCCGCTCAAAGGCGCCCGCATCGCGGGTTCGCTGCACATGACGATCCAGACGGCCGTGCTGATCGAGACGCTCACAGCGCTCGGCGCCGACGTCCGCTGGGTATCCTGCAACATCTATTCGACCCAGGACCATGCGGCCGCCGCCATTGCAGCCGCTGGCATCCCGGTGTTCGCCTGGAAGGGCGAAAGCCTCGTCGAATACTGGGATTACACGCGCAAGCTCTTTGAGTGGGGCGACGGCGGCGTGCCGAACATGATCCTCGACGACGGCGGCGACGCGACGCTGTTCATCCATCTCGGACTGCGCGCCGAGACGGGCGATACGGAGTTCCTCGACAAGGCCGGCTCGGAAGAAGAAGAGGTTCTCTTCGCGCTCATCAAGAAGACGCTGAAAGAGAAGCCGAAGGGCTGGTTCGCGACGGTCGCGACGAACATCAAGGGCGTCTCGGAGGAAACAACGACCGGCGTCCACCGCCTCTACGAAATGCAGAAAAACGGCACGCTGCTGTTCCCCGCCATCAACGTCAACGACAGCGTCACGAAGTCGAAATTCGACAACCTGTACGGTTGCCGGGAAAGCCTCGTCGACGGCATCCGCCGCGGCACCGACGTGATGATGGCCGGCAAGATCGCCATGGTTGCGGGCTTCGGCGATGTCGGCAAAGGCTCGGCCGCGTCACTGCGCAACGCCGGCTGCCGCGTCATGGTCTCCGAGATCGATCCGATCTGCGCCCTGCAGGCGGCGATGGAAGGCTATGAAGTCGTGACCATGGAAGACGCCGCGCCGCGCGCCGACATCTTCGTGACCGCGACCGGCAACAAGGACATCATCACGGTCGACCACATGCGCGCGATGAAAGACCGCGCCATCGTCTGCAACATCGGCCACTTCGACAACGAGATCCAGATCGCGGGTCTCAAAAACTTCAAGTGGAACAACATCAAGCCGCAGGTCGATGAAATCGAATTCCCGACCGGCCGCCGCATCATCCTGCTGTCGGAAGGCCGACTCGTGAACCTCGGCAACGCGATGGGGCATCCCTCGTTCGTCATGTCGGCGTCGTTCACGAACCAGACGCTGGCGCAGATCGAATTGTTCACGAACCACGGCAAGTATCACAAGGAAGTCTATACGTTGCCGAAGCACCTCGATGAGAAGGTCGCGATGCTGCACCTTTCGAAAATCGGCGTGAACCTCACCAAGCTCCGGCCCGATCAGGCGGCCTACATCGGCGTCAAGCCGGAAGGCCCGTTCAAGGCCGATCATTATCGCTACTAGGCCGGCGGACGCCGAGCCAGCGCGCTGCGACACTCGAAAGGGGCTTCCACGGAAGCCCCTTTTTCTGTTCCGCGGCAGTCCTTGCTCCTTGATCGCGGCGCGGGGGGAACACTTCAGCGCCGTTTCGTCCTAACGGATTGACCGCGCTGGTGATCCCGCCCGGCGCACCCCATACTCGCGATGATTCGTACTGCGTCGTTTGAAGCGATGAAGCGCTCGTGCCGCCTGCCTGAGGCGCGCGGGTGCATATGCGGCTGCAGTGGGACGGATGCGCCTTTCATATCCCCAAGACCCGAAACTGACCACGCGACTGCAGCTGGCGCTGCTGCTTATTGCGGCGATGGCCTGCGTCGCGACGATGCTCGCAGGCTTTGTGAACGGGCATGGCATCGGATCGGTCGAATTCGATTTTCGCCATACCTGGTTGTTCCTCACCGTCGCCGTTGGAGCGTTAGCGGCCATCGCCGTCACCTGGCGCATAGGGAGCGTCGCCCGGCGCGAGGCGCGGGCCGCGAAATCTGAAAGCGTGCATCTGCGCCGTAATCTCGCCGCCGCCGATGCGATCATCCGCGCCGAGCCGCAGGTGTTGGTGTTCTGGGAGCAAGGGCAGGCCGTCCGCATCGTTTCGCACACGCTCGCGAGCGTCCCCGGATTGCCGGAGCACCATGCGGAAATCCTGCGCTTCGGTCAGTGGCTGGAAAGCACGTCCGCGCATGCGCTGAAGGCGGCGCTCGACAAGCTCTTCGTCAACGGCCGATCGTTCAGCATCATCCTGAAGACGATCGCAGGGGGCATCATCGAGGCCGAAGGACGGGCGGCGGGGGGCCGCGCGGTTCTGCGTCTCAAGGAAGTCTCGGGCTACAAGCTCGAAATCGCCCGTATCGAAGACCAGCACGCAACGCTCGCCCGCGATATCCGATCGAGCCGCGCGCTTCTCAACACCTTGCCGATGCCGGTTTGGTTGCGCGGTATCGATAACCGCCTGATCTGGGTGAACGCCGCCTACGTCCAGGCCGTCGACGCGAAGAGCGAGATCGAAGTCCTCGAGCATCAGATCGAGCTGCTTGAAGGACGGCAGCGCAAGTCGGTCTCGCGTATGCTCGCGGCGGGGCAAACCTACAGATCGCGCATTCATCTGGTCTCGGGCGGCGAACGCAAGGCGCACGACGTCGTCGTGCTTCCCGTCGACGGCATGACCGCAGGCGCCGCCGTCGACGTTACCGATATCGAAAGCGTGCAGGGCGAGCTCGAGCGGCAAAGCTCGGCTTATGACCGCACGCTCGATCGCGTCGAAACCGCCGTTGCGATCTTTAGCCCCGATCACAAGCTCGCCTTTTACAATGCGGCTTTTGCAAAGCTCTGGTCGCTCGATACCGACTGGCTTTCGTCGCACCCGAGCGACAGCGTCATTCTCGATCGGCTTCGCGAGATCGGCGTGCTCGAACCCGTCGTCAATCATCGCGATTGGAAAGCCCAGGTTCTAGGCTGCTACCAGACGGGCACGCCTTTCGACGACACCTGGAATTTGACCGACGGCCGCATTCTCCATGTCATGGCTGAACAACGCCCGGACGGCGGCGTCACGTTCCTGTTCGCCGACGAAACCGAACGCCTGGCGCTCGAAAGCCGCTATAACGCTTTGATCGACGTGCAGCGCGAAACACTCAACAGCCTCAAGGAAGGCGTTGCGGTGTTCGGCACCAATGGCCGTTTGAAGCTGTCCAACAAGGCCTTTTGCAGCATCTGGCAGATGCAGCAGAAGCGGCTCGCCGAGCTGCCGCACGTCGGCGAAGTTATCGCCGCCGCCCAGACGCTTCATCCCGACAACAACACCTGGCTGCGGATCAACCGCGCGGTTACCGCGTTTCTCGATGAACGCGAGACGTTCTCGGGGCAGATGACGCGGGATGACGGCGTGGTTGTCGACTATGCCCTTATGCCGCTGCCCGACGGCGCGACGCTGATGACGTTCGCCGACGTGACAGACGCCAAGCGCGCCGAACGTGCCCTCGTCGAGCGCAACGAAGCACTGGTCGCCGCCGATCGCCTGAAGACGAAAATCATCGGGCACATCTCCTATGAGCTTCGGACACCGCTCCAGACCATCATCGGTTTCACCGAGCTGATGGCCGACCGCGCGTTTGGAGATTTGACCGGCAAACAGCGCGAATATCTTGCCGACATCATGTCGTCGTCGAACACGCTGCTGGCCATCATCAACAATATCATCGATCTCGCGACCATCGACGCCGGCGTCCTGCAGCTGAAGCCGACACCGGTTGGCGTGCGCGCGCTGATCGACGCCGCCATCCTCGGCATTCGCGAGCGCGCCGTTCGGAACCGCCTCACCATCGAAATCGCCGTCGCGGACGAAGTCGACGAGTTCGTCGCCGATGAATCCCGCATGCGTCAGGTGCTCTACAATCTGCTTTCGAATGCCGTCGGCTTTTCGAAGATCAACGGTACGGTGCAGCTTGCCTGCTGGAGCGACAATGGCACGATCATCTTCCGGGTCGAGGATGATGGCGTCGGCATTCCCAAAGACCGGATTGGGCGTATTTTCGAACGTTTCGAAAGCCAAAGCAGCGGCTCCGAGCATCGCGGCGCCGGCCTCGGCCTTTCTATCGTCAAAAGCCTGGTGGAATTGCACGGCGGCACGATAGAAGTCTTTTCGGAAGAAAACCGGGGCACCCGCGTGACGATCCGACTGCCGGAACACCCGGTCACCCCGGCCAGCGAGGGCTCGGCGTGGTTGGCAAGCGGCGGGCGGGCAGCATAAGTTCAAGGTCCGATGAGTTCATTTCAGTTTCG